>ENA-ORXT01000266-ORXT01000266.1-marine-metagenome-genome-assembly--contig:-NODE-266-length-87896-cov-6.931598_pt1 | contig 87896 bp, 70 predicted proteins | sample MGYA00237868_ERZ511482 | MGnify/ENA metagenome assembly ERZ511482 | reverse complement strand
TTCCTTCCTTGCCAGCTAGAAAATGAGGCCATCACTGTTTGTACACCTGCAGGTATGGCGCTGTAATAACCAGCCGCATGTATTTCTCGCAAGGAAGTTTCACTTATTTTTGCATCACCTTGATCAACACCATTTTCTGTCGCACCATCAGCAAGAAAATGCTTTGCACTCGAGATCACTCGTCCATCTCCCATGAACCCTTCTTCCCCAAAATGGCCTTGCAATCCGTCAACAATTCGATCTCCATATGACTTTACGATCTCTGGATCTTCCGAGAATCCTTCATAACTTCTACCCCAACGGATATCTTGCGGCACAGCTAAAGTTGGTGCAAATGTCCAATCATGACCTGAAACAGTAAGTTCGTGGGCAGTCACTGTTGCAATTTTTTCCATGAGATCGGGGTTGTGCATTGCACCAAGCCCCACATTATGTGGAAAAATAATTGCACCACTAAGGTTGGCGTGACCATGCACGGCATCAATACCCCATATGCAGGGAATGGCAATTTCAACACCTTCTTTATCAATCGATGCATTGTAATATTTATCCGCCATTTCTAACCATGTTTTCGTGTCAGCATATGGCAATGGTCCAGGCGCAGAGTTTCCACCACTCAACACTGATCCTAGGCGATATTTTTTCACCTCTTCCGGCGTGATTGATCCATTGTCAGCTTGAATGACTTGCCCGACTTTTTGCTCTAAGCTTAGTTTCGGCAATATTTCATCAATCTGTGCTTCAATTGCAGGGTCCAGCGGCAGCGGTTTGATGCTTGGCCATTTTTCAGGGTTTACAAGCTCAGTAGATTCCTCCTTATTTTCAGGCTTATTTTCAGGTACCTTTTCTTGATTACAGCCGAAGGTAAGCATAGAGAGAATTGAAAGTAGTATTATGGGAGTTGACAAAGGCTTAATAAAATGCATGTGTAGAATATTGATAGGGTTCGAGATTAATTGACTGCGATTGAAGAATTTTTAATACAAATACAAGTTACGTTATTTCTTAAAATTTACTTTTTTTGTTATCACTTTCAAGCAGAATAATATTAGTCTTAAAACTGTTAATAGTGATGTCATGTTTAATATTCTATCTTTTGAATTACCGGTCTTTGGCTTGACAGATTCCCCATTAATCATTGTAGTTTAAAAATTAGATTTTCACAATTGGGATAAAGAGTATTAAAGCTATCGAATTGATTCGGATGCTAAAATGTTGGTCTCGGGCCATCTGGACATTGTGCAGTTAGATTTGTATTTATGCACTGTAAAATATAATTGAGAATATTGGCTTCATCTCAATTTTCTGATTAATGAAGAACTTATATTTATACTCATACTTAAAATAGTAATTCATTTTAATTCACTGATAACCACTTTGATACCCCCATTCAGTGAAAAATTGTTGTATTCCTTAATTCTACTAATAAAAACGGAACTTATCTATCGAATACTTGTTCCCACGAATACTCTGATTTTGTGACTCGCGACTATACAATCCGCTCTAGAATAGAATCGTGAAGTTCATCCACGAAACTCAGTTCTACTCCCGCATTCTTGCATTTACGAACATAATTTTTCACATTGTTTTTTGAAATATATAAATAACGGGCTGTGCCTTCATACCTCTGCATTTTTATATAATTCTTGAGTATGTTTCTGATTTCTTCCACAAGCTTATATTTTTTTGCCAAACCCATGTATTTTTATTCAAATAGGTAAAGTTCGAATGACTTATCCACAGGGGTCAGTTTAGCGGAATAGAGGGGTCAGTTAGATCAGATATGGGGGGTCAGTTTAGCGGAATAGAGGGGTCAGTTAGATCAGATATGGGGGTCAACTCGAGCGGAATATGCAGTAAAGGTGATACTACTGTTAATTTATATGGCATATGCGTTCTGAATGAGCTTAAGGGAGCAAAATATGCAATGCCATCACCTCCGTTCGTTAATCCATCAATAATTCCATGAGAGAGGACGCATATGATCTAGAGTAGAAAAATCTTAATTCTGTCTGTGTGAATTGTGTAAAATATAATAATTAGTATAGTCGACCAAATGAATAAAAAAAAGTTTGAGTGAGTACATCTCTGTGCCTAAGCATATCTAATCCCCAAATACCAAAATATGACGAGAGTACATCAATTTCTGGGATTGTAGCAGAAACAGAATCAATAGCAGTATTTGAGGTGATATCTTTTTAGGGAGTATACATCCCAATCCAATTGCTGATACCATATGTCCATAAGCTTATGCCATTCTTGGTTTGTTTTATGTCTGGCAACACTTACGAATAATAATATCGATCGTCTCTCTGAGAAACGAAGAGATATAATTTGTTATCTATTGGTACAGACAGTCAAAATTTAAAATGTTGTTCATGAAAGTAGGTTGTTTTTTGGGTTTGACTATATTCTGATCTCAGTGACAAATATCCAAACTTATTGATGTCGTATTCGACCAAAGCAAATCCATTCTCTTCAATATTTTTAATTGAAATATACTGGAAAGGCACAAGAGTATTTCCTGCAATATTTACTATCCCCCATTTTTTCCCTTTCTTGGCTTTAAAATAGAATTGAGATTTTTGATTCTGGTTGTTATAGGCAACTTTGAAATCATCAAATATGAATTGAATCTTCGGTTGATATTTATCTTCTTTATAAATGTGTTCTTGATATGGATTCCCATCAGCAGGTATTCCTTTCAATTGATTGGCAAACAGAATTCCATATTTACCTTTTTTCTTGCAAACAAGAACCGAATTATTTATTATGAATGCTGTATCAAGATTAATATTTGTTGTATCAATAATTTTGTTTTTTTCTCCTTTTTCATTTTCGATATGATAATGAAATATTAATTCCTTGAAATTATTTACTGAAACGATTTTGTCATTAATGGATTGGTTATCTTCCATAGCTATGGAATTTGATATTGGTTCAATTGACTCTTTCCAAATAGCAGATGTTTTTTTACCATACTCATCAATATAGAATGTTTCATTTTTGAACTGGACCTTTGATGATGATATAGGAGGGTAAGTTAATTGGTCGCTCAGATGATAGTCAGAAGCTGCCGAATATTTAAATTTGATCCTTAATTTGCCTTTTTCATCTATAAATCCATACTTACCATTTTTTTTAACTCTTATTAATCCATGTTTTGGAAGATAAGCTTCTTCGAATTGAGTTTCTATTAATTTACTCCCATCTTTATTATTAAATCCCCAGAGACCGTTTTCATAAAAAGGAAAAATCTCTGAATTTAAATTATGCCATTTAAAAACAGATTCAATTGATTTGCAACTTGTAAGCAATACTGCAAGAGTTACTATGTAATAAAATTTTTTCATGATTGTAAAGGATGATATTGCTATATTTTAAAATACGAACTTCCCCTTCATAACGGAGTCTATTTAAGTTTACTTTGTGCAGTTAGGCACTGTGGTTTTAATCTAAAGAATTCAAGTGGCGATTTTCCAGCATTAGCGTATGATTTCTTTTTGTATTATACCAACCATCAATATATCTAAATTATGCGGTTTTCAACATGTTTTCATATTTGATAATATACTTATATAATTTTTCTACTTTGACTGTTTTAAAAAAAAAATTCTGCTACTGAATTACCCCAACAGTTTCCTTTTCATGACATAGATCTGCTAAAATTGTATTGAGTTAGAAGATAAACAAAATCATGACACGCATAATGAACTCCTCGGTCTGAGTGAAAGGGTAATCCGCTAATTCTTCTTTTGAAATCTGCCATTTTAGAAGCCGCTGTCATCGTTTTTATAGCGGTCATATCTTTACTCAGCGACCTGCCTTCAACCATTCTGTCAGCAAAGTCAGAATTTAAAATGAGAGTTCCCTTAACCTACTCGATTCTATTTCGTGTATGCACCTGGTGAATATGTTAATTCATAACTGTGCGTATAAATTTCAAATACAATTCCAAATGGGTCTTCTACATAGCACATGCTGAAAGGTTTTTCATTAGGATAATATTGTCTTATTGGCATTCTTTGTTTTCCACCATAGGATACAATTTTCTCAATCAGTTCCCCAATATTTGGATCCTGTACGCAGAAATGAAAAAGTCCCGTATTAAATGGATTAAATTCAGGGGCTTCTTTTATTCCGTTCTTAAAGCAAAACAATTCAATTCCAATTCCGTCAGAAGTGGCTAAATGAGCAATCTCAAATTCTTCCCAATCATTTCCGAAAACATCAATGCACATTCGCCCGATTGCAGTTTCTTTTTCTTTTTTAACTTTAGATGGTTCCATTATGATGTACCAGCCCATTACTTCTGAATAGAATTTTACAGCCTCGTTTATATTTGGAACTGTAATTCCGATATGTGAAAAAGATTTTGGATAATTCTTATTTTCTTTCATATAATTTAATTTGTTAGTTTTTAATATAGAACTTGGTCGTTTGCTTAAGCTGTGGGTAACGCATCGGTGATATGAGCGGACGCAGCGATAGCAAGTCTGATCTCATATCACATGTTAAACGAAGTCTCCTACGTCGACAGATGTAAAAGTTAACACAAAAGTTTCCATCTACTAAGTATTTTATCACAAATATATATACATGGAAACATTAAAATTAAGTTAGATCATAGATCGTGCTAAAAATGAAGTTTCTGGATTTACGCTATCTATTAAATGGTAAGTCTATAGGTAGTCAACTTTAACTTAAGGGAGTTCAGTGGCCAATGCGCGAGACTGATAAGAGCAGGTATCGCAAAGAAAGCTTCTGTTCATACCTTGCGACATAGTTATGCTACACACTTGCTCGAGCAAAGAATGGATTTGGACACTTTACGCAAACTTCTCATGATTAAATAGAATTAGCTCATCTATACTTGGGGTAAGTAGACTGAGCTGATATAAATAAGGTAATAGAAATATCTTATGTTTAAAAGCCAGTGGTAGATCATCACTGGCTTTTTATTTATAGTCCTGGCATGTGCCGCTATAGAAAGGTAGAAAGTTTGCCTAGAGGGTCATGAGTCATAGGTGAACTACGATCTAAGCCTAAGAATCTTTCCACTCAATAAACTGCTCTAGCTCAGCCATCATGTTAGCTGATCCAGCATAGAATGGACATCGCTGATGCAGTTCAGTGGGTTCTATGTCCAGAGTCCGTTGTGTACCACTATGTGCTTTGCCACCAGCATTCTCCATGATCATGGCCATAGGATTGCATTCGTAGAGGAGTCTTAGTTTTCCTTGAGGATTTTTCTTTGTGGTGGGGTAGAGGTATATGCCTCCTTTGAGCATGTTGCGGTGTAGGTCTGATACCATGGAACCTATATATCTGGCAGAGTATGGTCTACCTTCACTTTCATTCTCTTCTTTGCAGTGTTTGAGGTAGTTCTTTATATCTTCTTGGAAGTAGGGATAGTTACCCTCATTGACCGAATAGAGTTTGCCATCTTCTGGAATTTTTATATCAGGATGAGATAGGTAGAATACCCCTATTGTCGGATCGAAAGTGAACCCATTCACCCCATTACCTACAGTATAGACCATCATAGTAGAGGAACCATATACTACATATCCAGCTGCTATCTGCTCACTCCCTTTCTGTAGAAAATCTTTAAGCTCTGCCTTACTACCAGGAGGTGTGACTCTCCTGTATATCGAGAATATGGTACCTACGGATACATTGACATCGATGTTACTAGAGCCATCGAGAGGGTCTATGAGTAGGATGTACTTGCCATTGTCATTGACATCAGACTCAAAGGTGACATAAGAGTCTTCTTCCTCAGAGGCGATACCGCATACAAGGTGGCGAGCTTCGAGGGAATTGATGAATACTTGATTAGCGTAGACATCTAGTTTTTGCTGTGCTTCTCCTTGGATATTCTCCGTCCCCACACTTCCTATGATATCATCTACAAGTCCTGATTTGTTGATCTGTGCATTGACTACTTTGGCAGCAAGACGAAGGCTGGATAGGAGTGCGCTGAGTTCTCCGGTCGCATAGGGAAATGCTGCTTGATCCTTTATTATGAATTCTCCTAAGGTGACTAGTTTGCCGAAATTTTTCATTATGGTGCAAGTTAAGTGTTTACGAGTGATTCAGGGTTATGTTAACTTTTGATATTGAAGACATTGACATTTAATTTGGGAAAGAGAAATAAGCATGGAGTCCCATAGATTTACTCATACTTAGAAAAAAAGCAAATGAATTTCTTTTTCATTCTCCTTTACTATTTCCCAATTAAGAGAGACTAAATAAATTCCTATTATAATTATTGAAACCCATGATAAATATGGGGATAGTTATAGATTGAAAGTTAGTTACACAATTATCGGTAGAGGTATTGACTTTGAAGATTACTCCACCTTCCATTATTCAGAATAAAAAGATCTGTAATGTTTACAAACCCAACACATCCTTCATCTCATAAACTCCAACTTTCTCGATGATCCACTCTGCAGCGATCACTGCTCCTGTCGCAAATCCAATTCTAGAGTAAGCCTCATGCTTGATCTCTATACTATCGATCTCTGATTTGTAATTGATTACATGAGTGCCGGGTACATCGGGTTCTCTTATAGATATGATCGGTACGATTTCTTTGTTATCTGTCGGTTCGTTGGTCCAGCTGGTTTTGCGGTCATCAGTGCCCATAATACCTTCTGCAAGTGTGATAGCAGTGCCGCTTGGTGCATCGAGTTTCTTGGTGTGGTGGGTCTCTGTCAATTCTAGCTGGTAGTTATCATATGGCTTCATCATCTCTGCCAACTTCTTATTGAGGGCAAAGAATAAATTGACACCGATACTAAAGTTAGAGCTGACAAGCATCGCCCCCGATTGCTCATAGCAAAGCGTCTTTGCTTCTATAAATTTGTCTTGCCATCCCGTTGTGCCTGATATTACTGGTACGCCTGCATTGATACATTTAGATACATTGTCAAATGCCGTCGCGGGAGTGGTAAACTCTATTGCTACATCTATCTCTTTTAGATTTTCTTCGTTGAGATCTGCTTGATTATCCAAGTCTATCTTAAGGGCTATTTCATGATCTTTATCGATGGCTATTTTCTCGATGGTCTTACCCATTCTACCGTAACCTATGATGGCAATTCGCATGGCGTTTATTGATTGTTTGATTATTGTAATAAATCGGTAAATATCAGTTATACCCGAATATGTCACTAATATTTATTTATAGTTTACCAATCTCAGCGTTGAAAATACTCGCGATAGCTAAGGCTATCTCTGCGTTTTTCGCCTTGACCTTGAAAAACTATTTTTAAGATCTAGAGTGACATTCTCAAACATAAATGGCATAACAAGCATTCAAAAATATGCTATTACTCTTCCAATAGCCTATTTTCGTATCACAATTTATAAGGAAGTATGAGTCTACAAAATGATCTGTTACTAAGAACGCTCAAAGGAGAGCAAGTCGAGAGACCACCGGTATGGCTGATGAGACAAGCAGGGAGAATACTACCACAGTATCGAGCACTGAGGGGTAAGCTAAGTGGCTTCATAGAGCTGGTACAAACGCCTGATCTGGCAGCTGAGGTTACGATACAGCCAGTAGATGAGTTGGGGGTAGATGCTGCGATCATTTTCTCTGATATATTGGTGATTCCTGAGGCCATGGGATTAAGTTATGAGCTGATAGAGAAAGTAGGTCCACGATTCCCAACTACTATCAAGACTGCTAAGCAAATAGAGGGTCTCATAGAAGGTGCAGATGCGGCAGCACATCTGAGTTATGTGTATGATGCTGTGAAGGCTACTAAGCAAGGACTCAACGATAGAGTTCCCTTAATAGGATTCGCGGGTGCGCCCTGGACTTTATTTGCCTATATGATAGAAGGAGGAGGAAGTAAGACTTTCTCTCAGGCTAAGAAGTTTCTTTATCAACATCCTGAGCTGAGTCATCAGTTACTGTCTAAGATAACCACCAGCGTCATTGAATATCTTAAACTTAAGATCAACGCTGGGGTAGATGTTGTACAGGTATTCGATTCGTGGGCTGGTCTCCTAACACCAGAGTTATATACTGAGTTTTGTACCCCATACCTCAAGCGAATAGGAGAGGAAGTAACCGGAGTACCAAAGATCTTATTCGCAAAAGGCGCATGGTTCGCTTTACAGGAGTTTAAAGATCTTAACTATGAAGGAGTAGGCCTAGACTGGAAAACTTCGCCAGAGATGGCTAGAGGATTGCTGGGAGAATCTAAGATCTTTCAGGGTAATATGGATCCATGTATGCTCTATGCTGATGCGGAGCGAATCGAAAATGCAGCTAAGTCTATGGTGTCAGATTTCCGATCAAAGCATATCGTCAATCTAGGGCATGGCGTCTATCCTGATACACCGTTGGATAATGTCAAAACCTTCGTGAATACTATCAAGTCCCAGTCGTATAGCTAGTCTAGTAATTCGTAAGTGTTTCAAAATCAATTAGTTAGGTTTTATTTTAACATAAAATCTTAGCCATCAATATGATACAAATTACAGTTTTAGGATATATGAATATTAGGTGGTGATTTATTTCGTGCTTATCAATAATTGTGTTTGTTTTACCGCATAACCCCATGGACACAGCAGATTCAATGGATTATTAAACAACTTTAATGGGCTGGTTCAAAAGACTAAAGGACGGTATACAGACTAAGACTAAGTTCAAGAAGGAAGCACCTGACGGACTATGGCATCAGTGCAGGGAGTGCAATAACACCAACACTGTAAAAGAGGTTACTGAAAACTTCTACAAATGCCCTAAGTGCAATCACCATATACGTATTGGTTCTCATGATTACTTCGATCTTATTTTCGATGGTAAGTACGAGACCTTATTTGAGGATATCTGTTCAAAGGATTTTCTTAAATGGACCGATCTCAAAAAATATGACGATCGACTAAAGAATGTAAAAGATAAAACGGATGCTACAGATGCCATCACGGTTGCTAGTGGTAAGGTGAATAAGAAGTCGCTGGTAATTGCCGCAATGGACTTTAGTTTTATAGGTGGCTCCATGGGGTCTGTAGTAGGAGAGCGGATCGTCCGAGCGATAGATCATTGTATCAAGGAGATGATTCCATTAATGATCATATCAAAGTCTGGTGGTGCTCGTATGATGGAGTCTGCTTTTTCGCTCATGCAGATGGCTAAGACTTCTGTCAAACTTGCAGAGTTATCTAGAGCAAAGGTTCCTTACTTTTCCTTTATGACTGACCCGACTACAGGTGGTGTCACTGCTTCGTTTGCGATGCTAGGAGATATTAATTTCTCAGAGCCAAAAGCACTGATTGGTTTTGCTGGCCCTCGTGTGATCAAAGAGACTATTAAGAGAGACCTTCCTGAAGGCTTTCAGCGATCAGAATTTTTATTAAATCATGGATTCCTTGATTTTATAGTTGATAGGAGTGAGCTCAAGGGCAGGATAGATGATATGCTGTCTATTTTTGAGATGCCTGTGGAGAAGTAGTGTATCGGCTGTCTTAACTATAAATCAACAATCAGGCAGAAGAGATTGACCCTTTGTCTTTCCCCTTGAAATGGCAAAGCTTGGCAACGATTCATGAGCATGCTTCTAAGAAGAGTTTTAGATTATACCATTCATGTTTTAAAATGACATAATAGATTTTGAATATAATTTTTCAAGGTCAAGGCGAAAAACGGAATGATAGCCTTAGCTATCATGAGTATTTTCAACGATGAGATTGGAAAATAAGATCAACATATAAGTGCCATATTAGAGCGTAAATGGTATTATAGAGCAATTCAGATCTTATAATCCTCCAATCAAGAAAATCATGGTTCAGACAGCAGCGCTAAAAGTCCTGAATAATGCAATCCAAATATCAAGTAAATCTTAAGCCAAACAGAAGAGCCTATTCCTCCTCAACGATCATATACTCCTTTACAAAAGGGTCAAGGTGAGTTACTAAAAAGTCGATATAAGTCTTACCATGTTTAATATACTGTTGAAGGAAATTATTCTTCCGCTCCTGCAGACTCTGTGAGGGAAATTGTTTTTCTTTTAGAGCTTTGATCTTGTTAAGGGATACGTCATGTCTTTGCTTGACTGTTTTGAGGAGTTTACTCTCTACTTGGGCGACTGCTTTTAATTGTTTGGACTGCTCTGCTAGTACGTATTTTTCTAGCGGTGCCTCTATAGCTTTAGCTTTCTCTGCCATTTTAGCATAGGCATCTTCGATTATTTTTTTCTCTTCTGACAGGTCGATTTCAGCAGTTGCATGCTCTTCTATGAAGCTACTGATCAAGTTGTGTTCTCCTTTGAGTAGATCTATTGACGTTAGCCCTAATTTTGATTGTTGTTTTTGGATACTACCATCATTCCACTGTACCGAGTTTCTTCTGATCAGCATCGGGTAGAAGATGTTCGCTTTAGCGAATTGGCTTTTGCGCTCCATCCAGTAGGCTAGTTCTCCTCCGCCACCTACATAAGCTAGGTTGGGCAGGGTGTACTCTTGGTATAGCGGTCTTACGATCACATTAGGGCTGAACCGCTCAGGGTGCGCATCTATCTCTTTGATTATTTCTTCTTTGGAGAAAGAGATATCGGTATTGATGACCTTATATATACCTTCTTCAAAAATGATTCGCTCTCGGCTGTTTTTGGATAGATAGAAGAAGTTGATTTCTCTCGGCGTCGCTTGTCCTTTGTAGCCTGTTGATTCTATTTCTTTGATGGTATTATTGACATCCGCTTCGGATAGATTTTCGAGTATTTCTTTTTTTATGATCGACGCGAATGACCCTTTAAGGTCTGCGTTATCCATATTGATTATGACAAGACCATATTTTGCGAATAACTTATTTACATAATTAAATACAAAGTCAAAATAGTTGTTTGCACTCGAAAAACTTTTATCAAAGATGTTGATGATCTCTTCGGCATGTGGACTTTGGCCTAAGATCTCTTTGGTATCATCTAGTACTTTTCTGATTCCATCTAAACTCATTCGACCTACTGATCCTCGTTCATCAGTTTCCCAGACTATAGACTTGCCGAACAGTTGGAAGTGATTGATCTCTTCAAAATCATGATCCTCAGCACCTAGTATGAAAGTAGGTACGAAGTGTTTATCTGGATAATCAACACTCAATCTTTTGCACAGATTAATAACTGAGCAGATCTTATAAATGAAATATAATGGGCCAGTGAGCAAAGAAGGTTGGTGAGCAGTGATGATCGTAAAAGTGTTTTCATCAGATAGTGAAGCTATATTTTGCTCAGTACCGTGACTCTTCTCAATTTTGCTATACTGCTTTTGTAAGGTATCGACAAGCAGTTTCCTATTAACTGGAAAGGAGCTTCTATCAGATATTATTTTTGCAAATTCATCATAACTAAAGTCATAATTGTAGAAAGGTCTAAGCTTCTTATCGCCTTCAATATAGGCTAGGTCTCTATTAGAGATGTGTGGGACTTGGTCGTAGTTAACCTTAATTATTTTCATTGATTCTTATCTAGTCAGGTGAAAACGTCTCTAATAGAGCATTGTTTTTAAAAGGAATCAAAAGTATCGAATTAACGACAAACGTATTTGAAATCTTAGCAAAAGCTTATAATTATTCAATTTATTAGTATGCCGCTTAATCTTCTTCTATGTGTTAGCATAATTAATACTTTTACATAGTATGGCTGAGTCAGATAAAACGAAATCGGAAGCTGAAGATAGATTACCGGTAGAGGATAATTCTCCAGCCAAGAGTATAGCACATTTGAAGTCTTTGTTACCCACGCTCTTTGATAGTCATGGTGATCTTGATCTTAGAAAAGTGAATCAATATCTGATCGAACAATTGGAGAATAAGTCAGAAGTATACGAATTCAATTGGACGGGGAAGTTACAGAGTAAGTTAGAAGCTTATGTGCCATGCACCAAACAACTAATACTTGACACAGTAAGAAGTCTAAAGCCAGATCTCAATGACCATGTAATAGTCGAAGGTGATAATCTAGATGCCCTCAAGCTGCTTAGTAATGACTACAATGAGAGAGTCAAGTTAATATACATAGACCCTCCATATAACAAGGACAAAGAATTTGTATACACTGATGTATGGAAACAAGATAGATCCTCATATAGAAAAGAGGTAGGTGATACGAACCAGCCTGAAAATAATGAACTAAGTGGTCGATACCACAGCAAGTGGTTGAGTATGATATATCCTAGATTGCTGATTGCGAGGACACTTCTCAAGGAGTCGGGTGTCATCTGTATATCGATATCCGATGAAGAGGTGCATCACATCAGGATGTTATGTGATGAGATCTTCGGAGAACAAAATTTCGAAGGGCATATTCACTGGCGAAGACGCCACAATCAACCTAACGATAAACATAAGATGATCGGGCTAGTAGCCGAGCATGTGATCGTCTATGCTAAAGACAAGCAATCGCTAAAAAAAGATGGAGTGGGGAAGGTAGACTTGACAGGAAATTTTTCTAACCCTGATGAAGACCCTAGAGGGCCATGGGCGTCTAAGCCATGGAAGGTAGGTTCTAATCAGTCGGGTACTCGCTATGTGATAAAACATCCTACTAGTGATAAAGAATATAGTGAAAAGTGGATGGGCGAGGAGGCAACCTATTTGAGTTTGCTTGAGGACGATAGGATATACTTTCCTAAAAGAGGTGTGGGCCTACCAAGGAAGAAATACTTCCGCTCAGAAAGAGAAGTAGAAGGGCAGTGTGCAAATAACTGGTGGTCCCATGAGCAGTTTGGTCATAATCAAGGAGCTAATAAGGAGATGACTAATTTGTTTGGGCACAAAAATATATTTACCAATCCCAAGCCAAAGGAACTTATCAGAGGCCTGATGCAGATTGCAAATGTCCGAGATGGAGATGTGGTATTAGATTTCTTTGCAGGTAGCGGAGTGGTAGGGCAAGTTACGATGGAGCTCAATGCGGAAGATGGTCAGCAACGAACATTTATACTCGTACAAAGGCCAGAGTTAATAGCTGAGAAGATGGAAGCTTATAAGTTAGGTTATAGAAAGATCAGTGATATCACTATCGCTAGGAATCAAAAAGCCATCACACAACTACAAAAGTCAATGGAAATTAAAGCAATACCTTTGACAATAGCTGGAAGAAATAATCTAAAAAACTTAGGTTTTAAGGTTTATAAAATAGAATGAAAATATTTGAAAGGATGTACATTTATACTCAATGATGGGAAACGAATCTAGATACGACAAGCGAGGTGTTTCTGCCTCCAAAGAAGAAGTTCACAAGGCGATCAAGAATATGGATAAGGGGCTTTATCCATTGGCATTTTGTAAGGTGCTGCCAGATATGGTCGGTGGTGAAGACGACTACTGTAATATCATGCACGCCGATACCGCCGGTACTAAGACTAGCCTCGCTTATATCTATCATCAAGAGACTGGCGATATATCAGTATGGGAGGGTATCGTACAGGATTCTATTGTGATGAATGTCGATGATATGGCTTGTGTGGGAGCAGTGGATAAGATATTGTTATCCTCGACCATTGGAAGAAATAAGCATTTGATATCTGGAGAGGTAATCAGTAAGATCATCAATGGGGCTACAAGATTCGTAGAGCAGATGGCTGAGTATGGGATCACCATATTACAAGCTGGAGGAGAGACCGCAGATGTAGGTGATATCGTGCGCACGATCGATGTGGGCTTCACTACTTTTGCAAGGTTAAAACGATCCGACCTTATCGTTAATGATATCAAAGGAGGCAATGTAATAGTGGGCATAGCGTCTTATGGTCAATCTACTTATGAGACTGAGTATAATGGCGGCATGGGTAGTAATGGTCTGACGTCTGCAAGGCATGATGTCTTTGCTAAGACTTACGCAGAGAAGTATCCTGAGAGCTATGATCCTAATACGGATAAGGACGTGATCTATGTAGGTAGTAAGAGCTTAACGGATGAAATAGAGGTACCAAGCTACGGCAAGATAACCGCAGGAAAGTTAGTCCTCTCGCCCACAAGAACTTACCTGCCACTGATCAAGAAAATAGTAGATCAGCAATTAGCAGTAGACGGTATGATACACTGCACAGGCGGCGCACAGACCAAAGTGATCAAGTTCGTCAAAAACAAAAAAGTAATCAAGGATAATCTACTGCCAATACCTCCACTCTTCAAGATGATCGAGGAAGAATCTGGAACGCCCCGAAAGGAGATGTATCAAGTGTTCAATATGGGTCATCGTCTAGAGGTCTACTGTGATGAAGAGACTGCAGTGGAAGTAATCAAGATCTCCAAGTCATTTAATATCGATGCGCAAGTAATTGGCAGGGTCGAAGATAATGATCAAAACGAAGTCGAGATAACGGATGAATTAGGAACGTATACTTACCGCTAGTAAATCTGTTACTGGTTTATCAATGATTAGATTATCAGTGACTAGAGTTTATCAGTGACTAGTTTATCAGTGACTAGGACCAATCACCAATCTACTAATAAGGACTACTCCTCTTCCCCAAAAACCTTATCATCAATCATACCCTCTGCTTTATCCTTGAGGCCTTCTGCAGTTGCAGCGACACCGCTTCCCATTTCTTTTGCCTTGTCTACGATTCCTTTTACGGCGTCACTTTCGCTTACTTTATCTGCTAGATCCTCTGCTTTATCAGCGATTTGTCCTCCTATTTCTTTGGCCTTATCTGCAACGGATTTGATGTTTTCATTTTCCATCAGATCTTCAGCAGCCATCTTGCTTTTTTCAAAGGCTTCACCTGCTTTTTCTGCTACTGTACCAGTGAACTCTTTTGCCTTGTCTATTGTGCTAGTGATGTGTTCGCTTTCTAGAAGGTCATCCATAAAGTCCATGGATTTTCCTGTACTTTCTTTTACGGTCTTCCCAGCAAAGCCTAGAAGGGATAATAATTTCTTGATCATGATAGTAGCAATTTATGGATTAGTAATATCCAATATAATTAAAAGGGGTGATAGCTAATAGTTCTGCTTTGATTTCTTTGCTGAGATCGAGGCTTTCTATGAAGGTATGTATATCAGCTTTGCCTATGCTGGCTTTGCCTCTTGTCAGGGACTTCAGTGCTTCGTAGGGCTTTGGATATCCTTCCCTTCTCATTATATTCTGTATCGCTTCTGCTACTACGGCCCAGTTAGTATCTAGGTCTGCTTCTAGTTTTGGTTTATTGAGGAGGAGTTTGCTACTCCCTTTGATGATACTCTTGCAAGCGATGAGCGTATGTGCGAATGGTACACCTACATTCCTCAGAACCGTACTATCCGTTAAGTCTCTCTGTAACCTAGAGATAGGCAATTTTTCTGTAAGGTGAGCAAATATTGCATTTGCCATCCCTAGGTTTCCTTCCGCATTTTCAAAGTCGATCGGATTTACTTTGTGTGGCATCGCAGAAGAGCCTACCTCATTGGCAATTACTTTCTGCTTAAAATAATCCATAGAGATATAAGTCCAGATATCCCTGCAAAAATCGATTAAAATTGTATTGATCCTTTTGATATTATCAAAGATAGCAGCGAGGTGATCGTAGTGCGCGATCTGAGTAGTTGTCTGCATCCTTTCTAACCCTATGCTTTCTATAAAATTGTTATTAAGGGCAATCCAGTCCTTATCGGGGAAGGTTACTTTATGAGCATTTATGTTTCCGGTAGCACCTCCAAATTTTGATTTGATAGGCAATTTATTTAGTAATTCTAATTGAGAATTGACCCGCTCAGAGAAGACTTTGAATTCTTTGCCTAGGGTGGTGGGAGAGGCTGGTTGACCATGTGTTCTTGCTAATAATGGGATACCTTGAAACTCCTCTACGAATGCTTCTATCGTGTTAACCACCTCAGTTATGGCTGGCAAGTAACTTGAGACAAGAGCATCTTTGATCATCAGGGGAAATGCAGTATTATTGATGTCTTGAGAGGTCAGACCAAAGTGAATATACTCAAGCGAAGATTCTAGACCAAGTGCCGCCATTTTTTCTTTAAGGAAATATTCTACCGCCTTTACATCATGATTGGTAGTTTTCTCTATGTCTTTGATAGCTTGTCCATCAGCTTCGGTAAAATCTACATACAGTTCTCGTAGAGATGCTATTGTATTTTCTTCGATACTTGGGAGATTTTTGAGCTCCAGACCACATAAGAATATGTAGTATTCTACTTCTACCTTGACACGATATTTTATCAGTGCTTGTTCGGAGAAGTAGTTGCTTAGTTCTGATACCTTAGAATGATACCTGCCGTCGATCGGCGAAATAGCTGATAGCATATTTGAGATTCTATTTTGTAAGCGAGTAAAGGTAAATAAAAGAATTTCTTGAAATTAACAATCATCGTAGCTAGGCTAGAGGTCTTGCGCTATTTAGCTTTAGGATTTAAGTTTTATGCTCTGAGCTTTAGGCCTTTAACCTATGGTGTTGAGCTTTTAGCATATCTCTAATAGCTAACGTCATATGGCTTATAGCTTATGGCATATGTTTAGATCATTGCGTATTGCTTTAAGCTTATGGATTATAGCCTCTAGCTCACAAAATTATAATATGGCTGTTCTTTCCTTAAAGTATTGATGAAGTAACTCTTGAGATCGAAAAACCTCGGCATCATCTTTTAGTTTGCGATAGTCATTCATTTTTTTATTAGAGAGAAATCTTGCCTTGGTATTATCGCTCCACTGAATATCCATCATGTCTAGAAATACTTTTCTTATATGACCAGCATATATCGGAATCATGGTTTCTACTCTGTGATGCAGGTTTCTAAACATCAGGTCGGCAGATGAGAGGTAGATCTTTTCTTCTCCTTCATTATGAAAAATAAAGATCCTGGTGTGCTCTAAAAATCTATCGACGATACTTATCGCTTTGATGTTTTCGCTGACCCCAGCCACACCCGGGACAAGAGAACAAATGCCTCTGATGATCAATTTTATTTTCACGCCTTTTTGACTAGCTTTATACAGTAGCTTTATCATGCTAGGGTCTTGAAGGCTGTTCATTTTTAAGAATATACCTGACTCAAGACCTTGCTCTGCATTGCTTATCTCTTGATTGATGAGTCCTATTATTTTTTCTTTCAAACCAAATTGACCTACACCTAGATGCTCAAACGGTTTAGCAGGTAGTTCTTTTTTCTCCAAGTAATTGAAAACAGCGAATGCTTCCTCTGATATATCCGTGTTGTGGGTGAATACGCCTATATCAGAGTATAGCGTTACGGTTCCTTCATGGAAGTTGCCAGAGCTAAAGTAGCAGTACCTTTCAGCGTCTCCGTTTTCTCCGTTACGAATGACCATAGCCATTTTAGAATGTACCTTGAGACCGGGCATACTATAGTTGACATTGACACCTGCCTGTTCTAGTTTCTCTCCCCATTCTATGTTTAGCTCCTCGTCAAATCTTGCTTTTACTTCTACGAATGTACTTACCTTCTTGCCAGCCCTTGCAGCTTGCATCAGCGCATTCATAATTCTAGATTTTTTCGCTACTCTATATTGTACGATCTTTATGTGGGTCACCTGCGGGTCGGCAGCTGCCTCCTCAAAGAATTTGACTACCGATTCATAACTTTGATATGGGACATGAATAATGTGATCCCTTTCTTTTATTTTGTCAAGTATGGATGTTGCTTTTTCTAATAGAGGAAATGGAGTCGGGGGCAGTTCCTGATCGTAAAGCTCTTTGTCATCAACTTTTGGGAAGTTGAAAAAATCTGAATTGTTATGATATCTACCCTCCGGTAAAAGATCAAAATTGGTAATGTCAAAAACTTTGGATAGATAATGAAGGAAATGCTTGGGTATCTCTCTGTCATAGATCATCCGTGAGGCAGGTCCTACATTTCTTTTCTTAAGACTCTTCTTGATCTTGCCTATGAGGTCACCACTAAACTCATCATCGATATATAGCTCGGCATCTCTGGTTAACTTGATCGAGAAAGTATCGAGGATGTCAAATCCAGGATATATAAACCTTACAATATGTCTTACTACATCATCCAGCATTGCGAATTCTCGTTTGCCTGCCTCTCTTGCTGGCAATTCGATAAACCGATTTAGCTGATCAGAGGGCATCTTAGTGATAGCATAGACGGAGTCCTTATCTTTTTTTCTATCAATATTCTTACTAGCACCTTCTTCCTTTGACTTCATATGTAAAGCCAAGTACAGAGAGCCATTCGAGAGGAAAGGCTTTATCTTATCTTCAATTAACAAGACAGGTTGTACGAATGGAAGTAAGTTTTGGCTAAAGTAATCTTCTACGAACTCGATTTGCTCCTCCGTGAATGCTTTCCTTTTGATCAAGTAAATTCCTTGTTTCTTGAGTTCAGGAATGATCTGATTTTCAAAAATATCACTGAATTCTTCTTGCTGCTCGCTTACTATCTTTAAGAGTTGCTTAAGGATAAGCTCTGGTTCGAAGTCTAGTTTTTTCTTGGCTTTCTTACCGACTCTCACAAGATTACGATGATTCGCTACCCTGACCCTGAAAAACTCATCCAGATTAGAAGAGTAAATAGCCAGGAATTTTATCCGTTCTAACAGTGGGGTATTTGGGTCTTTGGCCTCTTGGAGTACCCGATAATTAAACGACAGCCAACTAATATCTCGATGAATATATGGTATGATCTCTTTTTCCAATTTAGAATAGTGATTTTTGTTGTTCTAATAATCTAGGACCTCGCCCCTTGAAGTTATCAAACTTATTGATTCGTTGATAGAAATATTGGGAAATTTCAGGAGCATTAATATTATCTGGCTCATGTGGAAAAAAGTACACTTTGTTAAGCCCATACTCGGTCCAAGAATTTAATTTGCTTACCCATTCTTCAAGCCGACTATAATCTGTTGGATGCAGGTCGTTTCCTACAAATCTTACCATGGTCGTATCAGAGGTCATGGCCATATGAAGGATATCTCTGCGCCCAGCTACATCTGTGATCAGAAAGGTCCGTCCATATTTAACTATTAGTTCTAATGTTTTGCTGAGGTTATCTCCATTTTCATAGAAGCTTTCGTGTCGTAATTCTACAGCTAGTGGTATTTCCTGAGGAAATGCTTTGAAGAATTGCTCCAATACTGGTAGTCGCTCTATACTAAAATATGGTGGAAGTTGGATAAAACACATGCCCAGTTTATCTTCAAACAAAGATACAGCGTTGCAAAATTCTTTGATCTTCTGTGTACCTATGCTTAAATCACTGGCATGAGAGATATACTTCAATACTTTGGGGCAAAACTTAAAGTCTTTAGGCGTTTGGTCCACCCATTTTTGGATGTAGGCCGGCTTAGGGATACTGTAGTGAGTTGTATTTAATTCTATTGTGTTGAATTGCTTTCCGTATGCAATTAAATAATCAGCAGCTTTAGTTTTCTCAGGGTAAGTCCTTCCTTTCCACTGCTTGGTGGTCCAGGCCGTACAACCGATATAGAACTGAGTGTCGACTGACTGGGAGGTTTCGTTTGGAGTAGATTTATTATGTAGGTAATCTGCTGGTAGCGTAAAATCTACCCCTTCGATATTATCAAGCTTCCCAAATTTCATATTTACGATATTACAAAAATCATTTTGGCGATTCTTGAATTGACAAGGATTAGTCTCGCAATTTTCCTTATAAAGTGCGATAATTGTATTCTCAAATAAAATCAACATGTCAAGACAAAAAATAGCTGCAGGAAATTGGAAAATGAATACCTCTCACAGTGAAGGATATTTCCTAGCAGAAGCACTGACCAAAGCAAAGAAGCCAAACGATGTACAAACGATCATGGCCGTGCCTTTTACGCATCTAGGTGCTGTACAAGCATTGACTTTCGATAAAAAGAATATCGCGGTTGCAGCACAAAATTTTCATCATGAAGAAAAGGGCGCTTACACAGGCGAGATATCGATCGGGATGTTGAGCTCGATGCATATACCATATGCGCTGATAGGACACTCAGAGAGAAGAGAATATCAGAAAGAATCCAATAGTCTACTGGCAACGAAACTAGACTTAGCACTAGCTCATAATGTGAAGCCAATTTTTTGCTGTGGAGAGAAACTACCGGTAAGAAAGTCTAAAAAACATGTCGGCTACGTAAAGAAACAATTGCAGCAAGGGCTTTTCCACTTATCAGAGTCAGATATCAAAAGAGTAGTTATCGCCTACGAACCAGTATGGGCAATCGGAACAGGGGAGACTGCGTCGCCTGAGCAAGCACAAGAGATGCATGCGGCTATCAGGAAGATGCTTGCAGATAAGTATAGCCCAGAGGTAGCAGACAGTATTTCTATCTTGTATGGGGGTAGTGTAAAACCTGCGAATGCAAAGTCTTTATTTGGACAGCAGGATGTGGATGGTGGACTTGTAGGTGGAGCTTCTTTGAATGCGGATGGATTTTTAGAGATTATCCACTCGTTCTAGAGTAGGTTACTTAGAGAACAATTTCGAAAATAAAATATTAAACTGAACGAACAATTACACTTACGATATTTTGTTAAGTGTAATTGTTTGGTCTCTAAAATGTATAGTTTCTTTCTCTTGCTTCCCAATCAGTAATTTGCCAATAGGTGATAATTCTGAGATGGCATAATAGGTCTTTCCTTCTACTACAAGTTTTCCTATACCGATCGAAAGAAAGTATGAATGTTGATCAGTAATAACTAAACTACCTAGAGCTGCACGATCATAGGGCTTTTCAAGTTTTAGATTATTTAGGATGCTCATCAAGTGGTTGGATTGACTGAGTTGCATCTCTGCTTTCTCTTGCTCGACCTGCATCATAGCCCTGCCCGTCTCAAATTTATCTCCGGCGCTACTTTTAGTTTCGTTGAGTTTGGATTCTTGGGCGGAGGTTACTGCAGTATTTGCAGTTTTTATTTTGATAGCGACTACGTCCTTAGCTGCTTGCAGCAATTTTACTTTGATATCATGCATCTGGGTGCAAATGTACTCAAGCCTTTATATTCAATCCAAATTCTTTATTGATCGCCGTTATCCGATAGTTAAAAATATCATTGAGTTGTTTCTTGACTTGCACCGCATGTGCTATTCTACCCAGGATACCAAGCGGCATAGCATAGTGAATGATATCCTTCATATCTACACCTCCTTCTGTCTCCGTAAAGTGGTGCTCATGATGCCATATCTTGTAAGGCCCTACGCGCTGCTCATCTACGAAGAAGTTGGGTTCTTGCACGTGCTTGATCTCTGTCATCCAGCGGAGTGGGATACCTAGGAGAGGCTTAACGATATAAGTGATGATCATCCCAGCGTACATCTTTTCTTGTTCTTTTGAGGTGATTTCAAACCCTAGATAATCAGGTGTGATCTTTTTCAAATTCTTGGGAGAAGAAAAGAAATCCCATGCTTGGTCTATTGTGATCGGAACGAATTGGTGTCTTTCGAGTTTGTAGATTTTCATTATTTATAAACCTCCGCAACTCTGCTTTTGTTCAATTATGACTCTTTATTAAATCCATGGGTCACTTGACTCGTAAAAGAGTCAGGGAATGAATCAACACCTGGGAAACCTAGCTTGATATCCCTACCATCAGTCGGGATGTATGCTGTTCCAAATATAAAATCCCAAACAGCTAAAGTAAGCCCAAAGTTGATACCCATCCTTCGGTCTTCTGGGAGATTGTATGCGTGGTGCCAGATATGCATCTCTGGGTGGTTAAATATTTTTTTCATAATAGGACCTAAGATTAAGCTACCTATGGCAATGCAAGCGACTATCGTTGATATCTGCATGGTGATACTGGTAGACGAAAACACACTCACATCAAAAAAGCCAAATGCCATGATGACTCCTATACCCGCTCCTAAAATTCCTCCAGTCACAAGACCCGATACTGAAATATTAGAATGGTTGTAATGGCCTACGGCTAAAGTGAAAATGTGAATAATGAAAAAGTCGTATAAACCTATACCTAGAAGCGCAAGTGGGATGTATTCTATACTTCGATAAACGAGCGTCTCCATCCAGTGATACCTAAGATGAGCAGCAAATCCCATCTCCTCCACACTGTGATGCACCTTATGAAATTCCCATAAGAAATCTGACCTGTGTAAAAGTCGGTGTGTCCACCACTGCACAAAATCACGAACGAGAAAACCTAACAAAAGTATAGCCCACATCGGCCATGTCTTCATAGGGTTAGAAGCTTGCATGTCAAAACTTGTAACGCTTATGATGATGTCATTAAAGAGCTTGACAAATAGATCTGACGCTGCATTATAAATGATCAATGAGAAGAGAAAGAAATTGAAAAACATGTAAAATGCATCTAACCAAAAGTCCTTCCTAAATCTAGCTTGGTTTTTTCGCCACGGTTTGAGCAATTCTAATCCAAAGAAAAAAAGAGAGATGAATATTAACCAATAGAAATAATTATGAATAGAAGGATGAGTGATTTCATGCCACATGTAGTTAGCATATCCAAAACCATTAAAAAATGTTTGTATATAATCTCCCATATATTATTTAGAAGCGGCGTATGCCGAATATCCTCCTTCTAAATTATAAATGCTTGAGAAGCCCATTTGTTGCATCATGTCTGCTGTCATTGAGCTCCTGCCACCTGATGCACAATAAACAATGTAGCTTTCTACTCTATCAAGTTCGCCAAGTTTATCTTTAAAATCATCTGCTCTGTAATCTATCAGAATTGCACCTTCTATTATCCCTGCTGAAGTTTCTTCTGGCGTACGTACATCAAGAAATGTTATGGACGCCTTCGATCGTTGTATTACGGAAACATCCTTGGCACTAATATTTTGGACGAATGGAATGAATCCTTCAGCTTCATCAATTGCATTAGTTTCGTTTATAGGCTGTGCTTCATCATTTATATTATTGGCACTCATTACATTAGCGGTATCAGAAGTTGTTGGAGTAGACTTCGAACTGTTATTGCAACTCATGATTGATAAAGTACCTACCAATAAAATGCTTAAGAAATATTTCATGTCTGTTAATTTAAAACCTTTAGTTCTTTTTAAGAATGGTATTTTCAAACTCTAATATAAGACCTATGCTTACAAGTTCGATATTATTGATTCTTTTAATACTTGGTATCTTATTCTTCTTAGGGTCTGCTCCTAAGTTACCTGAGAACTCTGATGCAATTATTGATGAAGTGATAGGAGGGGAGACTATGGAGCAGGTGGTAGGAGAGTGTGGATATGCTGATTCGGATGGGGTAGAGATATGGTATAACCGTATACCAGCGTATGGTGAACGGCAAGGAACTGTGATATTGGTCATGGGCCATAGTACTAATATTTTTGGTTGGCCCGATTACTTTTTTGAGGAGTTCTTGCAGGAGGGATATGATGTTATAAGATATGATAACCGAGGCATAGGCATGTCTGATTGGGTGAGAGAGTGGACTCCTGAAACGGCCTATACACTAGAGGATATGGCTAAGGATTGTGTTGCGATACTTGATCATTTGCAACTTGACAAGGTGCATCTAGTAGGTGCATCGATGGGAGGTATGATCGCTCAGCGATTAGCCATAAGCCATGGCAGTAGATTTCACACCTTGACCTCTATCATGTCTTCCGGCTTTACTGGGGATCCTACCTTGACTTTGATTCCTAGACCATTCAAACTGGACTTTGTGAAGATATTCTGTAAATATGGCTGGAGAGCAAATGAGAAGAATGCAATCAAAATGGGTATAAGCTTGATCCGACTATTGCGTAACAATATGAATCATGAAGTCGATGCAAAAGATATCGCTCAAAAACTGAAATTTGATATGCATAAGCGGAAAGGTTTCAATAAGCGAGTGCTTAAGCAACATAGTAAAGCCATAGAGCTATCAGGGTCGAGATATGATGAGCTTGGGAGTATCGATATCCCGACGCTGATCATACATGGTAAGAATGACCCGCTGGTAAAATTTGAACATGCAGAAAAATATGCACCGATGATTCCAAATGCCCAAACGCTCTACCTCGATGAGATGGGTCATGACCTACCTAGAGAATTGAATAAAGAGATCACTCAATCTATTCTTGCATTGATTACTAGAGAATCCATAGCATAATAATTTCTATTTTCGCTATCTCATAAAATAGACTCTCCTAGATGATCAACAAAGCGATATTTGATAAGTACTGTAGTGACTATATATCTAAAATAGAACAAAGAGACGAAGCTCATCTGTTGCCTTGGGAATGTCAAAAGAACTTTCAAGAAAATTGGGATATAGAGGAGCTTGACTTTGCAGCCATGTTTGACCGTAGTGTCCATAGTAATGTATCTGTAAGGCTATGGAAGCGAGATGGCTATTTTCCAAAAGAAGTGATGATGGATTTCATTGCTTTGGATAAAGAGTTTACTCGACAAATGTTTAGAGACCTATTTGATGAGGCTAAGGAAGCGGAAGGGCGAGTGAGGAGATTCGTGTATCACTGTGATATTTTCTTGGAGGAGCTTAAGAAGAAACATAAGTTAGCCTCAGCACACTTTCATGATGACTTGTATATGCCATCGCTGTATCTAGGTTTGAAATATCCAGCGATCTATACAACATACAGTTATGGCCTTTTCAGAGGCTTCATGGAAAAACTAGGTGCCAAGAACTTGCCTATAGTAGATGATGTAGAGCGCTACTTTAAAGTCATGAAGGTCATCCAGAAATTGATGTTGCAAAATGAAGAACTTCAAGGCAAGTTGGATGAATGGAGAAAAGAACCTATCTACTATCAAGGAACAAGTCTATTCCTTGCTCAGGATTTTGAGCACTTTGTTTTGTCAAGTGTCTGAGTTGCCAGTTAGTGGTTATCAGTTACCAGTAACTAGTTATCAGTAACCTTTCACCAATCACTAGACACTAATCAACAGCCAACAACTATTTGTTCTCCCAGACTATCTCTACCTCCTCTGCTACATCAAAAAACAAGTCACCGTTACAATCTTGAAATCCTGCTATCCCACCAAGGAAGCATACCTCAGAACAATCTTCTAACACTACATCCGTACCTCCATCTGATACGCAGATGCCTTGGGTGAAAGCATAGACTTCTTGGTTTTGGAAATTATACTTAATAATGGTTGCATTCTCACAAGTAGCTTGATCTACTTTGAAGGCATCTATTTTCGTGGTAAGGCAGTCAGGCTCAGTAGGTTCATCATCTGAACAAGAGAACATGACGAAGCTTAAAAGGAGCAAAATTACTAATACACTTTGTTTCATAAGAAAATTAATTTGGTACTACCCGTTATAAACGCGCGGTAGACATAATCAGTTTATACGGATTGCTTAACATCTGGGATTAATATGTCGCCTAAAACAGAGATGGCATTAAATCTCTCGTTTTAACGTAATTTCGATTTGCGATCATTAAAGCTATGCTTGATAGAATTAAACTGTGCTAAAAGCCTTTATTGCTATTACAAAATCAGTAGTCTAGTCAAATACCTCAACCGTGGAAATAATAGAAGAAGTAAAGTCCTGGATAGAAAACTTTGTCATTGGTTTAAATCTATGTCCTTTTGCAAAAGTACCTTTCGAAGCAAATAACATAGTCTATAAGCTAGCTCCAATTGAGGAACATAAGGTCTTTCTATCAGTACTAGAGGAAGAACTTCGATCTCTCCAAAATCAGAAACACGCTACAACTGTGATCATTATTCCTAACAAGGCATTCGGATTTAGAAGCTATCTTGATTTGTATGATAGTTGTGTAGCGCTGATCACTTCATTGGAGTTAGAAGAAGATTTTCAGTTAGCAAGTTTTCATCCTGACTATCAGTTCGCAGATGCAGCACCTGATGATCAAAGTAACTTTACCAATAGGTCACCATATCCACTGATACATATATTAAGAGTGGAAGCCTTAGCAGCGGCGATAGAGTCTTATGGAGATACGGCTTCTATTTACAAACGAAACATAGAACTGCTTAACAGTTTATCTCGAGAAGAACTAGAGGGTTACTTATCTAAGTAATAGTCCTGCATTGATCATAAATTTTGTCTTTTTTTCGTGTATCTCGACTTCTACGATCTTTATCACTATGGGTAGCTATTCTACTTAAGTTTTGGAATTATTGTCGTATTGAACTTGGTTTGATGGAGATTCGCCCTAATTATGAAAATTTAAGATAAGACGTACACGGATTTGTCTATAAATGTTATATATTACGATTTATTTTAATATATAAGTAATAAGAAAATCAGTATGAAACCTCTTTTATTATTCGTTTTTGTGACAATTTCCTTATCACTATCCGCGCAGCAGTCGACCCCATCTGTATTTACCAATAAAGACTTAAAGGATAGTCATAAGCTGCTTAAATCTGCTACTAGTACGAAGAAGGCACTAGCGATAGATCTTGATTATTTGGATACTCAGCATGAGCGTTTATTATCATTTAATCTCTCAGATCGAGAGAGCCTTGATATCCTATTCAGCCAAGTAAAGATCAATTATGATGACAAGCTTAGAGTCTATAAAGGGCATCGATCTCTACCAGGAAAAGTCAACGTAAATCCGATAGACGACGCTATATTAGTACACAATACACATACTGGTAAGATGGTATCTATCATAGAAGATAAGGATAAGTACTATCTCATCTTACCAGCAGAAGGTCATAGAGAATATAGAATTATCGAAAATGATAAGTCAGAATTGGATTGTCAGGTTGTGAATTCTTTTCTTAAAAATAATGGTAGTGTCAATGATGATTGTAATTTTTGCTTAGAGCAAGATGCAGCTGGTGTTTTCATAACTGATGTTTTCGTCGCATTCACAGAATCCTCTGCTGATATGGCTGGAGATACAGATGCTTTTGCAGCAGCCATGGTCGAATCCGTGAATGCAGGACTTATCAACTCAGATATAAAAGAGCTCAAGCTAAGATTGGTAGGCGTCGGAGTAACTGATAATGATCCAGGTCTAGTAAGATCAGTGCTAAGCGATGTATTTGTTTGGTTTGAAGATGAGATAGCAGCGTCTGGTGCAGATGTAGTAGCTGCGTTTATCAATCAAACTGGTGCTGATGGCGAATCAGGAGCATGGGGGCAACAGCCAGGAAACGTAAGTGCTAATAATATTATCAGGCCACTTTCATTTAGGCATGAGATGGGACATAATTTTGGAGGAGCGCATTGTAATCCTGACAATCAAGTAATAGGTTATGCCAATGGTTTTGATAATGGTAATACCAGTACCCACCTCTGTGGTAATGGAGCAAACTACTTCTCAAATCCGGATCTGACTGACAGTAATGGTAATCCACTAGGAGAAGATGGTAAGGCGGATATGGCAAGATTTATAAGAGAGCAGGCATCATTCATGAGTAGCTATAGACTGCATACGATACCATACGAAGATGGGGATGAGAATATAGATTCGGATGGTGATGGACTATGTGTGGAGATAGATTGTAATGATGGTGATGCTAATGTAGGAGCAGAATGTAGAGGACAAAATTTTAGATCTTCTTATGAGAATACACAGAATGGAAGCAGTGCTGTAATGAGAGATGGGATAGATATCACTAATGCAGAATCGATGACGATAACTGCGTGGATCAAACCCGCATCTAATTTTGCAGTGAATGATATAAGTGGCATTGCGATGGGAGAGTCAGAAGGCAAAGTGACGGGTATCAATGTAAGTAATGGAAAACTAGCTGCGCATATCAATGGGAGACAGAGAGTAAGTAGCCTAGATGTACCAGCAGATAGATGGAGTCATGTAACCTTGATCCTGAGAGCGGCAGAAGTAACTATTTGTTTAGACGGTAATTGTGAGCAGACTGATATAGCACTAGAGACTTATGATCTGAGTCAACAGTTCGTGATAGGCCAGATGCAATCAAATCAAGGAAGAACCTTTATCGGTAAGATAGACGAAGTAACGGTATTCTCTACGGCCTTGACCCTCGATGAATTAAAAAGTGCAAGGCACCTAACAAGGAATAATACGAACATAGAAAATGTGGTAGCGTATTTTAATTTTGATGAGCCAATAGGTCCAGCAAAAGATATGATCTCTCAAGGCAAAGCTACGCTTACAGGCTGTAGTAGATCTACAGAGAATGCACCAGTAGGACAGGGTGTGAGTCAAGGATTTACAATTATGGAAGCGGGTGAAGTTATATTCCAAGAGACTGGTGTAAACATTAGCTTCACGGATGGTAATGGTCCAGTAGGAGATATATATGTGACTAGAATAGATTCTCCAGATGATCTTAATCCGATAGAAGATAATGCAGTGGATGTATATTGGATAATTAATAACTACGGAGAGAATCAAGAGCTTGGATCTATAGAATCCATCAGTTTTACGGATCCGTCTCTGACAGATGGTGATAAGTCGCTATACCAAAGAGATGAGAACAGTGTCATAGACTCATGGACTCGTAAAGCGAGTAGTACAAGCAATGCTGATAACACAGCTACTTTTGTAGAATCAGGGATTACAGAGTTTGGACAATACTTCCTTGGGCAAGGACTTAAGGATGAGGACGGAGATAATTTCACCGCAGATGTAGATTGTGATGATAACAATGCGTCTATCAATCCTGGAGCTGAAGAAATAGCAAATAATGACATCGATGAGAATTGTGATGGGATGATCATGATCATAGATGCTGATAATGATGGGGCTAACTCAGACATAGACTGTGATGATGAGGATGCATCCATAAGCCCACTCAAAGCAGAGATTCCTAATAACGATATAGATGAAAACTGTGATGGATTAGCTTTCATGCAGGACGCAGAATTATACGGTAGCTATTGTTCCCCTAGTAGGGTTGATAGCTTTGGATTTATTACTTGGGTACAGTTCGGAGATATTGCTAATCAATCAGGAGAAGCCACTAGTGCTTCAGGAGTATCTGATTTTACAAGTATATCTACCGTTTTGGTCAATGGTAGTACGGTTGGATTGAGTATCAATTCTTTCCTTGATTTTGATGAGACACAGGTGCTATCCATGTGGATAGATTGGAATGCTGATGGAGAGTTTGGTGATGACGAATTAGTATATAGCGGACAGACGGATTTTGAGACTTGGAGGTCTGAGGTTGTAGTTCCTGCCGATGCCACTGGTGGTAATTCTATTATGAGAATAAGAGTAAGTAAACTCGGAGAAGCAGCATTAGATCCATGTGGTGAGGCGACAGGAGAGACAGAAGATTATACAGTGTTCATAGCATCTGATAATGATGGAGATGGTTTTAGCAGCGTTGATGATTGTAATGATGAAGACGCAACCATAAACCCGGGAGCCACGGAGATCGCTAATAATGATATCGATGAAGATTGTAATGGCGAGGCATTGATCTCTTCTACATTTGAGCTAGAGGATAGTACGATAGATGTATTTCCTAATCCAGTGACGGAGAGTCTATTTGTAAGAGTGGATGACAACTCTAAAGTTGCAGTCAAGTTGGTAGATATCACCGGGAAAGTAATCTACAGATCTGGAGAATTTAGATATAACAAAGAAATCGATGTTGCATCACTAGCAGCTGGATTATACTTCCTAGAAATACATCATCTAGACTTGGACAAGCGAGTTGTAGATAAAATAGAAGTTATGAAATAGATTAGTTGGACACGGAGACACTAAGAGACAGAGCTGTATTTTCTCTGAGTCTCAGTGTCTCTGTGTTTAATATTTATACTTTTATTGAAAATCCAAATCTTAAGAAAATTTTTCTCCTTGTCTTAGTGTCTCTTAGTTGAAATTCTATTTTGATAATGGATATTTTTAGTCCTTATTCAAGTTGTCTAGTACGGGCTTTATAACCTTGGTCCATCTGCGGTATCCCTCTTTATTCATATGCAGCATATCGCCCACGAATATACTTTTGTCTGGTGCAGTTCCGTCCATCATAACAGGCCCGACATCTACAAAGTGTAGTTGGTCATTTTTCTTAGTGTAAGATTCTATCAGTTTATTTGCTTTGTCTACATCAGTCCATTTATCCCATCGGCTTGGCGAAGGTTTCATGGAGATGAATACGATCTCTGTCTCCGGTAAGTCAGCTTTGCAAAGTGCTATGAATTTACGATAGGCGCTATAACTTTCTTCCGGTGTGTAGTCGATTGCAATATCGTTTTCGCCGCAGTATAAGAATATTATTTTAGGCCGATACTTCTTGACTACTCTGTCGAAGTAATGATTCATCTCAGGTAAGATAGAACCTCCAAAACCACGATTCAATACGGGATGAGGTGCCATGTCTTCTGCTAGGGAATTCCAAAAAACTATGGAAGAACTGCCCGTGAAAAGAATGAGGTCTTTACTATATCGAGCCACTTTGTCCTCTTCTTCGAACTTAGCTATGGTCTTGTCAAATCTACTTAAGTCTACTTTGTGGTCGATAGTGGCATAGTCGATCAGCGCACTATTAGACTTGCAAGAAATGAGTAGAACTATTACCAATAGACTCAGGAGATTAGATTTCATTTTCATTTTTCTAGTTTATCTTCTAAAAGTAAAAAAATGTAACCTATCCAGTTATAGTCTGAAGCTATTTGAGTTGACAAGATTTATTTTACTTCTAATATTTCTATAGGAATCTCTCTCTTATGGACGATTACTTTCTCTTCGTATCTAGCCATGTTGAAGTATGATATCGTATCGTAATATACTAGACTGATTCCTGACCTTCCTACACTAAGTTCGTGGTCGTAAGGCTGCAATACGAAATTTGTATCTGGGTCTTGAGATACTGCTTTTTTAGAGAAATTAGATATTTCTATTAGCAGTGTTTTAGAGGTGTCTGCCTTAGTCTGTGAGGATGTCGGTTCTAGTTTTGTTTTATCGATATCTGTGTATTCTGTCACTAATTCTATGCTTGTAAATAGACCAGAGAAGGAGAGAAAAAGAATTGAGGAAAGTATTACGTTTTAATATTTCATTTTTAAGTTTAGACCAAAGATGCTTTTGGAATAAGATTGGTTGTGTCAATTGGAGGAATAATTGTTACTTAGTCAGATGAAGGCGAGTTACCTGGATGGTCGGAAGATAATAGTAAATGATCAAGTGTACTTGTATCTATATGGTACGTCTTATCTAGGCTTACCATATAGTCCGGATTTTCAAAGCTTATTTCAAGAAGGAATACTTAAATATGGTTCCTCTTTAGGGAGTTCACCTAATAGTATTCCACAGTTATCGGTATATGAAGAACTAGAACATCTATTGGCAAGTAGATATGGATTCGAAGAAGCCTTGCTTTTTCCATCTGGCTATGCGGCTGGTCAGACAGTAGTCAATCTATATCATCAGCAAGGACATATAGTGGCATACGGAAACGTCGCACACCCTGCCTTGAAATTAGAATCAAAGATCATAAGACCTGAAAACAGAGAGAAGACTGGTAAGGCTAGCTTTTTTGCAATGGATTTCATAGACCCCATCACTTTAGAAAAATATGACCTCAACAATACCGATAGCCAAAAAGATAAAGTACTGATAGATGCCTCACATGGCTTGGGAATATTTGACGATGAGATAAAAGCTTTATCAACAGCTAAGGATATTATTATATGTGGTTCGCTCAACAAAGCCATGGGGATCAATGCAGGCGTTCTGTTATGCTCCAAAGACCTTAAGAAGGAACTACAGTCAAGCTTGAGATATAAGACAGCCTCAGCACCGAGTCCCGCAGAATGTTATGCCCTTAAGAGAAGTATAGAAACCGGTTTAGTCTGTGATAAACAACAGAAACTGGGAAAACTAATAGATGGGTTTGGAGCCAATGAGTTATTTAGGAATATAAAAGGATTTCCAGTTTTATCTTTGAAGTCTAATAGTCCAGAGATCTCAGATTATTTTAAGCAGCAAGAAGTATTGATATGGAGAAATAATTATCCAACAGAGGAAAGCCCTATAGTCAATCGGGCAGTATTTACCGCGACTCATACTCATGAGGATGTCGCTGTGTTTTTAGCGCTACTTGATAAATTAAGATGATGGAAGTACATGCATCGATATTGAAATTGTTAGATACCGCAGAGGTTCAGTATGAGCAGATTCACCACGAAGCCACTCCGACTTCTGAGGATTCAGCGAGGGTGAGAGGAGATGCTTTATCTTCTGGAGCAAAAGCAATTGTGTATAAGGTACAAGATGAGTTTTGCCTGTTTGTATGTGCAGCGAATCATAACTTAGATCCTAAGTTGATCAAAACTTATTTTAAAGCTCAAGGCAAACGAGTTAAGAAGACTCGCTTTGCAACAAGCGAAGAGCTAATGCAGTTGACCGGGTTAATACCAGGCTCTGTACCGCCATTGGGGCGGCCTATTCTAGATTTGGATCTTTATGTTGATCCATCATTGCTGAGTAATCAGATGATATCCTTCAATGCAGGATCGCTAACAGATTCTATCAAGATGACCTTAAAGGATTACGTAAATATTGCTAAGCCTACTGTTTTTGATTTTACCCTAAAGTCGGTTGTTGATGATTGAAAAGATCCTGTTATTAGGTGATCCTAAACTGTATGAGATATCATTACCTGTAGATGAGTCTGAGGTCGAGCTATTACGACCAGATACAGAGTTAATGCATAAACTCATTTTGGCTATCAGGGAAAAATATGGCTTTGGTAGAGGGATAGCAGCGCCGCAGATAGGCGTGATGAAGCGGTTAGTCTGTCTTGATCTAGATAAGCGATACACGTTGTTTAATCCAGTGCTCAGTAACCTCAGTAAGGATATGTTTGACCTCTGGGACGATTGTATGTCTTTTCCTAACTTACACGTGAAAGTATCGCGACACAGATCATGCACGCTTACATATCGAGATGAAAACTGGGAGGAGCAAATATGGGAGTTAGATGGTGATCTATCAGAACTACTACAACACGAGGTAGATCACTTAGATGGTATATTAGCGACTATGAGAGCAGTTGATAAGAAAGCTTTTAAAGCAGTGTAAATCAAGATAAATCAATCAAATAAAATTAAAGAATGCGAGATGAACTTATACTAGGAATTAGACCAAAGTTAGATTTGAATGTTTCAGATTCTAATGAATTAGAAGCGTTTCAGAATATTACTTTGAGGCCCATATTGAAATTACAAAATGCTCTTACTAGTCAACTCTTAGATAACTCAGGTCATTTTCAAAAGATGATCGAAAAAACTAATACTACTGATTCCAAAGCTTATGGCGAAGCAGTGCGAAATTACGTGAGTTCTAATATTGTTTTTAAGAGTAAGGTGCTTGGTATCATTGTCGGTTTAATGATCGTATCCGAATTTGATTTTTATAGCAAGAATACCTCTGAAGTTAATAAAAGGATTATGAATATGCAGATTCAACGTTACATTGATAATAGATTCCAAGCGGAGCAATAGCTGAATTATTTTCCGTAACTACTTACTCATGCTAGTAAGCGCACTTTTGATATTCCAATGTTTATTCTCTTTGTCTAATAGATCGTCCATCTCATTGATGGCGAAGTAGTCTCTCACGGGGCCTTTGATACTACACAAATGGAGGTCAATATTTTTAGACTTTAAGATGTCAATTAAAAGTTTTAACTGTGCTAATCCAGTACTGTCAATACTACTCACAGCGGAGAAGTCCAGCAATAATTCTTTGGTCTCTGTTTTCTTGCTGATCTCAGTTAATACGGTATCAAAAAAGTGCTGGGCATTTCCAAAATAAATATCATCATCGTATCTAAGTATGAGTCGATGATTAATTGTTATAGCTTCTTCGAACCTGTTGACATTTTTATATATCTGACTGTCTCCGAGTTCGCCGAGTACGGCATAGTGAGGCTTAGAGACCTTGGCTACAAGAATAAATAAGGATAATACGATACCCGCAAATACACCTTGCTGCACGCCTAGCAAAAGTGTCATTAAGAAAGTAATTAATAGCACAAAGAAATCTCCACGATGCGTTTTAAAGAGGTGTATGGCTTTTTTGAGGTCAATGAGGTTAAACACTGCAGAGATGACAATAGCGCCAAGAACTGCCTTGGGCAGATAATAAAAGAATCCCGTAAAGAAGAGTAAGGTCATACCAATGAATAGGCCAGCAAAGATAGAAGCAAGCCCGCTCTTAGCGCCAGCCTCCTCGTTGACCGCAGATCTACTGAAACTTCCTGTATTAGGAAATGCTTGAAAAAAAGACCCGCAGACTTTAGCAAGCCCTAGAGCTAGTAATTCTTTATCAGCGTTGATGTCAAAGCTACCTTGCTTGGCAGCTAAGGATTTGGCAATAGCAAGGGACTCTATGAAACTGATCACACAAACGACCATCGCTAGCGGGAGTACCATGATGATATCTTCATAACTATAATGTAGTAGTGTAAAACTAGGTAGCCCAGAAGGGACCTTACCTACGATATCCAAACCATCCTTATCAAGCCCTGTAGAGTAAACAAGTGCTATTCCCGCTAAGACTACGATCAATGCGCCCGGAATTGTTTTTTTTACTTTCTTTATCAGTATGATGATCACTAAAGAAGTGATTCCTATCGCAAGCGCGGTCATGTTGGTATCATGAATTTTCGCTGTGAGACCATTTATGGTTTGTATGATGTTACTGCCTCTGTCTGGTTCGATACCAAGTATGTATTTGACCTGGCTGAAGATTATGATAAAAGCCGCTGCAGAAGTAAATCCAGATATCACAGGATGCGATAAAAAATTAACCAGAAATCCCAATTTGAAAATAGACAAGGCTATCTGTATAATACCGGCTAGCAGTGATACTAAGATGGCCAGTCTAATAAACTCTGAAGACATGGGTGCAGCAAACTGAGATAGTCCCGAGAGTACAATTATTGAAACCAGCGCTACTGGCCCTACAGACAAAAACCTAGAAGATCCTAAAAAAGGATAGATCAAAATAGGGACTAGCGCTGCATAAAGACCATAGATAGGAGGGAAGCCTGCCATAAGCGCATACGCCATCCCTTGTGGTATCAGGATAATAGCTACTGTCGATCCTGCCAGTAGATCACAGATCAAGGAATTGGTATTGTATGTCTTTAAATCATGTAAAAGAGAGCCCATTTATCTCATAACATATTCAATAAAATGCTAATGTAATAAAGATTTCATAGTCTAGCGTTCTTCTACTCAGTAGGATGCGGTTTATGGTAGGCAATAGCTTAGTCGGATTGTTAGCACACAGGCTTATAAAACCCACCGATGGTTATATTGATGCCTTGCCATATGGACGGTGCCTTGTTTCGGAAAAAATATCTTATTTAAAATTTATTTTATTGTTTAATAGCAAGTCCAAGCCGCGCTATATCCAGCAGTCATCGTAGCAAAATATATAAAACTGACATCAGGATATAAACTGTCTAAACTTGAATCATAGCTCGCCGCTTTTGTGTCAAGTGATAACTTGCCTTTATCAACTAAAAGTCCTGGGACGGTGCATATAAACGCCTAAGAGCATGACTAGATATTGTGCTTCTTTTGGATGCTATCACCATGATAGATTTTTTTGCCACGCCTAGCTATGATTACTTCGTTGATTCCGTCTTCGAAGGACATAGACGCTAAGTAGGAGAGGGCAGCTTGCATTTTAGCTACATCAATATTGTATTCTCCGGGGAAGCTGGTTCCCACTTATCTTGAGGATAGACGATCTTCGTATTTTGGTCACTGGCGAATGAAAGAAAACAAGAGATAAAGATGCTTGCTAAAACACAGAATATTAATGGTCTAATTTTCATTATCCAAAAGTTATGAAATAATATTTGCATCGTAAAATCAAAATAACGACCTAGGCTGTAGTCCAAGTTTCTTGTAAGTTATCTATTAGTAAATCCACTGATATATGAGGGTGGTGACAAGGAAGTAAATAAAAAAGCCAGCTTCTTTCGAAGCCGGCTCTCGTCTTTTCATGCTTGTCGTGATCTACTAAATGTTATCTCCCTCCATCCAGTTCATCCTGGTAGGCTTTTAATTTATCCCAGTCACCATTAGCTGCTAGTTGTGCTTGCTTAGGCCATGTACCTGGGTCATGCATTTTGTATCGTGGTCCTGCAGATTCTAATATTTCTTTGATCCTACTGACATCAGCTGCTGCTAGTGCCGCAAATGTAGGTATGCCATTATCCACTAGTAACTGTGCAATTTTTGGACCGATTCCTTCTATCTTTCTCAGATTATCTGGTTCTACTGGTTTAGTCGGAACTGGTGGTGCTACTGGTGGAGTAGGGGCTATGGTCGCTTTTCTTCGCTCTACTATCTCTCCTTCTTTAGTAGTTCTAGTTTCATTTACGAGTGTCTTTGATAGTTCTACTTGACCTAGATTAGCTACCATTTGTTGTAGCGTTGCTATATCTATACCTTTTACAACTTCTACTTCTTTGACTATCTCGATAGGTACTTCTCTCACCACTTCTATTTCTACCTCTCTGATTACTTCTACAGGTACTTCTTTGATTACTTCTACTAACTTTTCTACTTCTACCTCTTTGATCACCTCTACTTCCTTGATCACTTCTACAGGTACTTCCTTAGTTATTTCTTTGATCACTTCTACCTCTTTGATCACTTCGTAAGGCACTTCTTTTATGATCTCTTTGATCACTTCTTTTTCTACGATTACTTCTATTGCTACTTCTTTTATGACCTCTACTTCTTTGATTACTTCTACTTCTTTCTCTATGTAGACTTGATTGATCATCTCCACTTCCTTTATTATCTCTTTATTTGTGATAGATTCTATTGGTACTTCTCGGATGACTTCTACCTCCTTGATCACTTCTCTTTCTACTATAGTTTCTACAGGTACTTCCTTGATCACTTCTACTTCTTTGATTGTCTGTACTTCCTGTGGCACGGTTACTTCTCTTATGACCTCTACCTCTTTAATCACTTCTTTGATGACTTCTTTTTCTATGATAGTTTCAATCGGTACTTCCTTGATCACTTCTATTTCAACTATAGTTTCTACAGGTACTTCTTTGATCACTTCTACTGGTACTTCCTTGATGACTTCTACCTCTACTTCTTGTACTCTAGTTTCTGAGAGGGCATTGGTATAATTGCCTTCCATCTCATGATACTGAGACTGTAATGCAGCATATGCTTTTTCTTGTTTCTTTTTAGCGATATCATATTCTGAAGTATCGGGAGAACCTGATATACCTATGAGGTATCCTAGTAAGGCTCCGATGGCTGGTAATAAAAACCATAATATTGAACACATTTTATTTAGATTTTAATTTTTCTTAAATATTGATTGGGTGTACTGGACTACTGAGTTATATTACCGAATTGGGCACGTATACCTCTTAATATAATTCCTTCGTCTACACATTCTGAAGTCAGCATTTCGCCATGAGTGGTTAGTTGAGTGCTGTTGAAGCCATTTTCTCTAAGATACTCTCTTACACTCTTGGCGCGTGCTATACCGAGGTTATCATGATCGGAGGCATTTTCCTCTCCATCTATATAGTAGCCAGTGAGTCGCATGAATCTATCAGGATTGTCTGATAAGTAGTCTTCGACTTTGGAGATGATATTCTTAAAGTCTTCAGATGGCTCGATCACTGTTTCTTCTGATATAGCGAATCTGAAATTCTCTGTAGATGAAACTAAAAAATCTTGGTCCTCAAATTCAATATCAGTAATGCATCCTTCATCTGAAGTAGATGCTCCTACAGATCCTACAGCAGCTTCAGTCGCTGATGCTTCCTGTGAAGTACAAGTAAAGTATTTATTGCACAGGAAATAGCTTGCAACAAACCATAGAATTAAGCAAATTATGTATACGGGTCTCATAATATTTGAGTTATTGATTTAGTGATGATAATGTCAAAAAGGACAAAAACGTTCGAAATAAGAAGGTAACTGGAGTTACGGGAAGACTGCTCGTTATTATTTCTGGAGTAGGATTTTTTCAGCAAACTGATCGAATATTGGCGTTTATGTCGTGTTTGTTGTGATTAAGCTAAATAAATCAATTATCATTCCATTATGGCCACATCAGAAAGAAGATATTAAAAATTAACATAATATACATCTGTCTCATTCCTAGAGATATTCATAATACGAAAAGCACCCATATTTCCATTACAGTGCTCTATGAGGTCAAAAATAGCGCAAGATCTGGGTAGTCCCGCAAAGACCAATGTGAAGAAATTATCCCCAATATTCATCTCTTGCCAGTAAGGATAATAACAAATATTCTCTGCAGTGATGAGTTCGGAGCTGTGATCTGAGCTTTGATCATAGATGTTGGTAGTGGGCCATATTCTCATATACATTCCTTGGGCCGCTACATTACTGATTATACAGTGTACGATCACTTGACCGGCTTCGTGTATCTGAGTTTCTATCTTTGCTAGCAGCTCGGGGCTGATGTTTATTTTAGGCTTGGTAATGATACTCGTCACAAATCAAAAATAGTTAGTCCAGACTTAACTTATGTATAGTCAATGATTATAATATATATTAAAATATTTGTAATATTACTTTTTAAAATAATTTGATATGAAATTTACCTTTTATAATTTATTGATGGTCATATGCATGATGACCTTAGCATCTTGCTCAGATAAGCCAGATAGGCCGTCGTCTGTAGTGACACAAAGCCAAGTTGATGCGGCTAATGCGAGAGCGGCCTCTTCAGCAAATCCAGCAATCACACCACCATCTGCTCAAACTCCAGAACCAGCACAAAATGCGGCAGGAGTATGGCACTACACCTGTACATCAGGCTGTGCTGGCGGTGCAGGATCTGCTGTAGCGTGTGCTACATGTGGTAATACACTAGTACATAACCAAGGATATCACTCTGCTGGTGGGACTCCAGTTGCTGCAGCACCACCGATAGGTGCTACCGCAGCAGGCGCAGCGGCAACTACTGGTCTGCCAACTACAATCACTCCACCTGTACAACAGACTCCAGAGCCAGCTCAGAATGCACTCGGCGTATGGCATTATACCTGTACTAGTGGCTGTGCCGGCGGTGCGGGATCTGCTGTTGCATGTGCGACATGTGGAAATACTTTGGTGCACAATCAAGGGTATCATTAAAGATATCATCCAGTATAGCAAAACGAATAACTAAAAAGTCCAAATCTCGATAATCGAAATTTGGACTTTTATATATGTCTTTGTTAGGTTGCCTAGGGATTAAAATCCTTTGTAGCATTTAGCTTTTTTCTCTGATAGCTTATCCCAGATAGGTGCAAACTTTGCTATGAAAGTAACATTAGTAATTGCATACCAATCATTTTCTTTTGGGTTACCTCTAAAGGTGTCAGGTGTAATGTCTTGGTCATATCCTCGTTCGTGACCTCTTACTGCGAGATTAGCTGCTGTCTGGCCACCTGGAGCGGATAAGAGTATGTCTAGCGGTACATAAGTATTGCTGACATCATCTAGATAGTCTGTAAATGTCCATCGTTGCGTAAGGTCTACACTCATACTGAAGTAATCATTGAATGTATATCTCATACCAAAACCCCATGGCACACTAAAGTTAGTGAGATTGTATTTTTTTCTGTCTGGGTATTCTGCAGAGCCTTGTCCTTCTGTACCAAGAGGTTGCAGTGGCACCCAATTGCCTTCATAATTAACACCATCTTCATTAGCCATAGGATTATATCTAAAGATATTGAATCCGGTTATCAGATATGGATGAAATGCTAGATTACTCATGAATTTGAAAATATTCAAACCGTAAATTTCGACATTGATTCCAGCCTCTTGTAATGAAGATTTAAAGTGAAGGTTTCTTGATAATCTCTGCTGGTCGATTGCTTGTGAGTCATAACCAGACATAGATGTAAGGGTGATCTTCCCCCTTACCGTTATTAGATCGTTGATCTCATAGCCCACATGTACACCAAATGCAGGGTGTGGATTTCCAAAACTAATTCGGGCCGTACCTGGTGTTAGATCTCCTTGATAATTAGTAGCACCTGCCATAAAGCCTAATTCAAATCTTTGGGCATTTGACGGTGTTACTAGAAATAATATTCCTAAAAGGAATAGCAGTTTATATATTCTCATAACAAATCGGTTTAAGGATTTTTATCCTGTCTTATAACAAGACCCCGATTTGAATGACACCCTTTTTACATATGGAAGTGATTTTGTAGCCTAGCTGTCAATTGAGCTTTGTTTAATGAAAAATAAGATGGATTAGGAGAAGAGATATGCCTAGTGCAAGACCAGCGATCAGGATAGGCTTATCTTTTTTGTAAAGTAAATTAGTCCTGATCGTTTTTTTCTCAATGAATATATGATAACCGATAAACAAGATCAATCCGATCAAGATCACCCACATAGCTCGGACGAAATAATTAAGACCATCACCAAAATACCACTTAAGTCCTAGGTTGATCGGGAAGGTAATTAGGAAGGCAAACACGGCCACTTTTTTATTCGCTCCGACCAAAAGAACTGCAGAGCAGATCAATACTACTATACCACAATTGATATAATACCGCAGCTCATTCAAGGTATGAGTGAATGCTTGATCTGAGTTTTCAAATTTGAAATACAGTAATACCATTCCCATCAAGATGCCAGTGATAAGCGAGAAGATGATCATCTTACGTCCAGCCGATACTAGTTGTTTATCAGTTGCTTCTTTATTGATATATTCCTTATAAATGTCTATGGACCAGAGAGTTGCGAGCGAATTAAACGTAGAATCCACCGTGCTCATCAGTGAAGCGAACAAGGCGCAAAGTATCACTCCTCTATATCCTGCAGGTATATAATTAGTCACTAAATAAGGAAATGCTTGATCGGGTTCTGCTAAGCCACCTTCGCCCATCATGCCATAAAGCGCTATCCCTGGAATGATAATAATAATAGCCATGAAGTATTTCATAACGCCGCCTACCATTAGTCCTACTTGTGCGTCTCTTAAGCTTTTAGCTGCCAGGGACCTTTGCATCACTGTCTGATTAGCGCACCAGTAGTTGATATTAAGTAGGAACATTCCACCCAATGATATCCATGGTAATGTAGGGTGGTCTGCAGGAAGATGTAAGTGCATTCGATCCCCAGTCTGAGCATATAGTTGGTCCCAACCGCCTAGTTGGTTTACGGCTACGATAGTAACCATGATACCACCTATGAGTAAAATTGCAAACTGTAGCATATCGGTTCTCACCACGGCACTCAGCCCACCAAACAAAGTATAGATAGCAGAGAAAACCCCAAGAGAAATGAGAATAACCGTAATCCTGACCAATCTATCATCACTAATAAAAGTTAGCATATCTGCAAAGACCAATTCCGCAGCATAAGCTCCCCAAAACAATGCTGCACCTAACCCGATAGTGGCAAATAAACTGATATTCGCTATGGAGTAGACTAGACTAGTGGTCTTACCTAGTTTTAGTTTGATGAATTGTGTGATGGTAATTACTCGTTCCTTAAGATAGAGTGGTACGAATATAAAAGCAGCCATCAAAAGACCAGTCATAGCATTGATCTCTAGGTTAGCCTGCGCTAGCCCAAACAGATAGGCAGAACCCATCATGCCTAGAAATTGATAGCCTGAGACATTGGTAGCGATAGTAGAGATGGCTATAGAATACCATCTCAAATTTCGACCACTGAGAAAGTACTCCTCGCTAGTGATATCCTTACCTCCTTTGCCAGAAATAGCCATGATGAATATGGCCACAAAATAAAATAAGACGATTCCAAGGTCGATTGCCATATTATGTTCTTTGACCTAGTGCTAGAGGGGTGAGTGGCGGAGATTGCGGTATTCTGCCAAGTGCTTGTGGTAAGGATATGGTCTTTAGCCTAGGTAAGACGTACTTAGCGAATAAGTCGCACTCGTCGGCATGAGGATAACCTGATAGGATAAATGACCTTATACCCATGTTCATATATCGCTTCAGTTTATTATATACTTGATCAGGATTGCCTACTAGTGCAGCTCCACAACCAGACCGAGCTCTACCGATTCCTGTCCAAAGATTTTCTTCTGCATAACCATCATCATCGGATAATTCTCTCATCTGTGCTTGCCTAGATACCCCATAAGATTTTGCATCTAAGGCGCGCTCTCTTAGCTCGGTCCCAGATTCCTTATCTATTCTGGTCATCAGACTGGCAGCGTATTCTTTTGCCTCTTGTTCTGTCTCTCTTACGATGACATGCACCCTTAATCCGAAGTCTACAGAGCGTCCATAGGCAGCAGCTTTGGAGCTCATATTGGTCATTAGTTCTTGTAGTCGATTTTCGGACTCAGGCCACATGAGGTATACATCACAATGCTCAGCACATAGATCTACACCAGGGTCGGAGTAGCCTCCAAAGTAAAGCAATGGCCCTCCATTTTGTTGATATGGTTTTACAGGTTTTGTATGCAGATCTAGGTTATAGAATTCTCCCTTATATTTTATTTTTTCTTGAGACCACGCTTGCTTTAGGATATCTATGACTTCTCTAGACCGCTGATATCTACTTGGCGAATCGAGGTTCTCCCCAGGCAGATTAGAGGAGATGATATTTATAGTAAGTCTACCTTGTAGGATATGATCAACAGTTGCTATTGCTCTTGCTAGCATCGGAGGATGCACTTCTCCGCATCGCACCGCCGCCAGTAGATTGATCTTAGAAGTCAGTGGTGCAACAGCACTTACAAAGCTCCACGTATCTTGCCCAACCTGATAAGATGATGGGCAGAGAATGTTCCGATAACCATGTGACTCCGCTTTGAGGAGTATCTTAGAAGCATTTTCCCAATTACTTTTAAGGCCATTATCCATCTCTCCGAAATACCTAAAATCTCCATTGCATATTGGCGCAAACCAAGATACTTCAGCTCCTTCTAATTCTCTTGATCGTATAGATATTTGACTTTGCTCCTTCATCTTCATTATTGTTATCTTGCGCAGAATTGTATCAGCTAATCTAAGTATTAATAAGCAGTATGCACATAGAAGCATTTAGAGATTATTGTTTGGGCAAAGCAGGAGTAGAAGAGACCTTTCCTTTCGATGAGGTGACCTTGGTTTTTAAGGTCATGGGTAAGATGTTTGCTTTGACAGGATTAGATAAGGAAGAATTTACCGTTAATCTGAAAGCTGATCCAGAACAGTCCATTATTTGGAGAGATGAGTATCATCAGATACGGCCCGGATGGCATATGAGTAAGAAGCACTGGAATACGGTACACGTAGAAGATGGTCTAGAGGAGTCATTCTTTGCGGAATTGATAGATCATTCCTATGATATGGTAGTGAAAGGACTGACCAAGAAACTTAAAGCCGAATTAGAAGAACTGAAATCAAAGGGATGAAAGAGCATTATGATTTGATGATCGTAGGGCAAGGAATAGCAGGTACCTTGCTGCATTATGAACTGACTAAACGTGGTCAAAATGTTCTTGTAATTGATAAAGGGCATGAGGAAGCTGCTAGTGCAGTTGCCTCAGGATTGATAAATCCTATTACTGGTAGAAAGTATGTAAAGTCATGGATGTTTGAGGAGTTGTTTCCACAAGTCAAAGAAACTTATGAAGGGATAGGGAAGTTGCTTAAGTCTACTTTCATGAAAGATCATTCTATAGTAAGGGCATTATCCTCGATCAAGGAAGAGAATCTATGGTATTCTAAATCAGGGCTGCCATCTTACGAAAAGTATTTTGTTTCTGAGGTGGATGACAATGAATATAGTGATCGAATCAATGGCGCAGTATCTTTCGGTGAAGTGCGAAGTGGGGCAAAGATAGATATGAGAAATCTGATAGCTAGCTATCGAGAATATCTAACCACCCATGATCAGCTATTAGCAGAGCAATTTATCTATGACGATCTGCAAAAAATTGAAGATGATAAGTGGAAATACAAAAGCCACACTAGCGATAAAATAGTTTTTTGTGAAGGTTGGAAACTGAGGCAAAATCCATTCTTTGATAAGCTAGGTCAAGAAGCTGCCAAAGGAGAAGTACTGATTGTAAAATTCTTCGATATGCCAATCACAAAGTCAATAAAGAAGAAGATATTTATGATGCCTTTTAAAGATGACCTTTATTGGATAGGCAGTACTTACGAATGGGAGTTTGAAAATGCTCAACCGACATCAAATAAAAAGCAATATCTGATAGATGCGCTGGACGAAATGTATATTGGAAAGTACGAGATCGTTGATCACTGGGCAGGGGTAAGACCGACCACCTTGGACCGTAGGCCACTTTTGGGTAACCATTCTCAGGATAAAACGATGTATGTGTTTAACGGGCTAGGGACGAAAGGGGCTTCTTTAGCGCCATTCTGGGCGAAGCAAATGGTGGCGTATTTACTCGATGGTGCTGTGTTATTGGATGAGGTTGACCTTTCGAGGTTCAGTTAAGAAAGCGTTAACAACTTTATCCCGTATGTAATACGTTCTGTAATTGCATCTAAAGTGTAAATAGAATTTTATGAGGTTATTGACTATATGTTTAGTTTCCCTTTTGATGGGGTTCTCTTTATCTCAAGCTAATGAAGAACAGCAAACTCAGAATAAACCAACCATGCTAACTGATCATGATAAAGAGTGGAAGGTTATAGATTCCCTAGAGTCTAAGCAACTACCCAAATCCGCACTGGAGCGGGTAGAGGTTCTTTATAAAAAAGTCAGGCAAGAAGGCGATCAAGCTCAGATAATTAAGTGTATAATTTATAGGAATAAGTTTCTCATTCAGGTTGAAGATAAAGACCCTTCTGTTGCAATAGTAAGATTAGAAAAGGAAGTCGCTGATGAGGCAAATGAAGTACCTAAAGCAGTACTGAATTCTATGCTGGCTCAATTGTATTTTATCTATGCCCAAAACAATCAATACAATATAAGAAACCGTACAATAACTGTAGAAGAACCGACAGATATTGCAACTTGGTCTATAGGTAGTTTGATCAAAAAGAGTAATGAATTGTACTTGCAGTCTATAGAAAACGATTTCCAATCCACCGAGATACTAAAGGATTATAAGGCATTACTCTCATCAACAAATGATAAATTAAACTTTGAGTCAGACTTAAATTCATTCCTGCTTCAAAGAGTGGTCGAGCACTTTTCTAATAGTCGATCACTACTCACTGAGCCAGTGAATAAGTTTGTAATGAATGACCCTAAATTGCTCAGTTCATCAGAGGTCTTTTTGGAGTTAGATATAGATTCTTCAGATAGTTTGTCCTATAAATATCAAGCATTACTGACACATCAAAAATTACTCAAATATTTAAAGTCAAAGAATAGAACACATGAATTAGCTTATGCAGAACTCTCAAGAATAAAGTACATCAAACAGCACTTAGTTCATGCAGATGCTGATAGCTTATACTTAGCTAGGTTAGAAGAGGCTCAGTCAAAGAATGGTAATAATCCTTTCTATAGTGAGATTTGTTTTACGCTAGCAAAGTTCTATCAATCACAAGGTCAAAAATATAGACAGGACTTCAATGCTGAATATAAAGGGCTACTTGCAAAAGCGCTTTCCATAGCTGAAGAAGGAAAATCAAAATTCCCTAATTCTTTTGGTGCGGATAATTGCAGTTTGATAATCAGCCAACTCAAAAAGAAAGAATTATCGATACAAGTAGAAAAGGTAATCAGTCCTCAAAAGCCCTTTCTAGTTTATGCTTCTTTTAAGAATATTGATCAATTGACCTACGGGCTATACAAAGTCTCTGTCAAAAAGGTTGGAGAGTTCGAGAGAATGAGGCAGGAAGAAAAAGAAACCTTTATCAAGTCATTGAAAGCGATGAAAGAGGTGACTCAGCAATTGGTAGATATTGATCGAGATCCTCATGCCCTAGAGTTTATTCTTGATGGTTTAACTACAGGGGCTTACCTTTTGCTTGCCTCAGAAAATGCTGATATAGCGAAAAGTGAAATAGTTGTTCATGGTTCTTTTACGGTATCTAACTTGGCTTACGCGACGCAGACTAGAGGCGGTAAGTTAGAAGTATTAGTCTATGATAGGACGACTGGAGAACCTATCTCTGATGCTCAAGTAGAAGTCTATGAAACTAAGTATGAAGGACGAAGTGTAAATTATAAAAAACTAAGCACCGTCTATACAGATAGAAATGGTAGGGCTTTTACGAAAGCAAGAAAAAATCCAATAAGCCTTGTCATCAAGAAAAATGGTGATGTATTAGACCTTAAGCAACAATATTATATCTATCGAGATAATGATGGAGGAGGCTATTCTAACTGCAATATCTTTACTGATAGGAATATTTATAGACCTGGGCAAAAAGTCTATTTCAAAGGCTTGTTGTTAGACATTGATAATAAGAATATTCCGAAAGTAAGCGCATCGAAAAAAGTAAAAGTGATACTGAGAGATGCTAATAGGCAGATCGTAAAAGAATCAAGTTTTACCTCTAATGAATTTGGAACATTCCATGGTGACTTTGATCTTCCTTTAGGAGGGTTGAATGGTGCCTACTTTATAGAAACGCTCCAAGGAAGTACTCATCTTGGCAACGTAAGTGTGCAAGTAGAAGATTACAAAAGACCAAAATTTGAAGTTCTAATAGATACGCTGGATGTGAATTATAGTCTAGGCGATACGGTGCAGATGACGGGTCTTGCAAAAATGTATGCAGGTACGCCATTAGACGAGGTCAAGGTGAGATATAGGGTCGTAAGAGAAGTGCAATATCCTTACTGGTCTTGGTGGCGCTCGTATCCGCCCTCTACTAGTCAAGAAATTACTAATGGGGAGACTAGTACTGACCAAGACGGGGCATTCTCGATAGAAGTCCCATTGGTAGCACCAGCGCAAACCAATTACCGAGGTGCAGTATTCAGCTATAAAGTGGAGGTAGATGTAATCGACATTACAGGGGAGACTCAATCCACAGTAGGCTATATCAAAGCGAGTAAAACTTCGGTCTTCGGTTCCTTGGGTCTAGAGCAAGAATTAGATTTATCATCCTTGAGATCGGTCAGAATCATAACGGAAAATATCAACGGTAAGCAGATAGATGCCAACGGGGTGATCACTATCAATAAGCTGATTACGCAGAATCAATTTATGGTCAAAAGATACTGGGGAGCCAGAGATACTAATCTGGTAGATAAGATGTCATGGCAAGAAAGTGTTCCTAATTATTCTTATAAAAATAATGACGACTATGACCGATTCACAATAGAAAAACAAGTCTTCAGAGAGGATTTTAATACAGCTATAAGTAGTGATTTACAATTGCAAAATAAACTAGGGGTAGGTCTGTATAGGGTCACGACCAAAGTAGGGGAGGATACTCATGTGCAATATATCACTGTCAATGATTTTAGTAAAAGTAAATTTGTAGCTACGAAGTTATTGTTTAAGGAGTCTATTAAGAGTGCTTATCAACCAGGAGAAGAAGTCATTTTGAGAATGGGTTCTAGTGATTCATCTCTTCTAGTTTATTATGAGGTAGAGCGAGATGGTAAGATCAGTTTTAGTAAGTGGATAAAGCTGGATGAAGTAAAAGAACAGAAGATCAAAATAACGGAGAAGGATAGAGGAGGAGTTTTTGTAAATATTCATTATGCTCTCAATAACCGATCATATACTGAGAAGCTAAAAATCAATGTGCCATGGAGTAATAAGGATCTAAAACTAGAATTCACAAGCATAAGAAATAAGATCTCCCCAGGCTCAGAAGAAGAGTGGCAGATCAAAATAACAGGGGATAAAAAAGATAAAGTTAGTGCTGAGCTATTAGCGACGATGTATGATGCTTCACTAGATCAGTTCGTAGGTAAGCACAAATGGGAGCGCAAATTTTACCCAGAACGGTATAGCAGATATCAGTGGAGTTCGGTAGGATATCGAGCTGCTTATTTCCGTCATCTTAAGCATACGGCTTTTCAGAATCTACAAATTCGAACTATTAAATATCCACAACTAAAATGGTTTGGTCTGGATAGAGCATTGCAACTATATGGCGGAGGATTATCTCAGCCAAGGTATCGAAGATCAATGCAAGGAATGAGTGCCGGTGCAAATGTGTTTGAAGAAGAAGCCAGTTCTATGGATCAAGTAGTCATGGCGGATGGAGCAGATGGCATGAATAAATCCATGTCCTCTATGGAAGCTCCAATGACTGCAGAGCCACCACCTCCGCCGGGAGTAGAAGAAGTGGAAGATGGAGATTCGGTAAACAATTTAGCAGAAGTATCACCTAGGACAAACTTGAATGAAACAGTGTTTTTCTTCCCAGATATAAAAACTGATGAAGAAGGAAATGTAACGCTTAATTTCACGATGAATGAAGCACTGACCAAATGGAAATTTCTTGCCATGGCGCATACCACGGACCTGTCAGTTGGTTTCGCAGAACAAGAGATCACTACGTTTAAGAACTTGATGGTATTTCCTAATGCGCCTCGATTTATGAGGCAAGGGGATAAGCTACATTTTTCTGCCAAGGTGCATAATATGACGGATAATACGCTTTCAGCTGATGCGACCATAGAGCTAGTAGATGCAGTGACAGAGCAAAAAATAAATACCTTATTCGGAATAGACCAAGCTGAGCAAGGAGTCTCTATAGCCCCGGCAAGTAGTGAGTTGTTGAGTTGGGAGTTGGATGTGCCTCAGGACTTTACAGGATTAGTTAAGTACAGAATATTAGCTTCTGATGGGACTTACAGTGATGGAGAAGAAAGCTACTTACCGACGCTTAGCAACCGTATGCTAGTGACAGAGACCTTTCCGATGAATGTTAAAGGAAACGAAACCAAAACATTCAGTTTTGATTCTTTCAAAGAAAAATCTCAATCTACTACGCTAACTCATCAGAACTTTGTAATAGAATACACTTCTAATCCTGCATGGTATGCCATCCAAGCGATGCCTTATCTCATGGAATATGAGCATGAGTGTTCTGAGCAATTATTCAATAGATATTTTGCTAATGCACTGTCCTCAAGTGTCGCTAATTCACATCCAAGAATTAAGCAAATATTCGATACGTGGAAAGCCTCAGACTCTGATGCGCTGTTAAGCAATCTATCTAAGAATCAAGAGCTCAAATCTGCGGTCTTGGCAGAGACGCCATGGGTGATGGCTGCTAAATCAGAAGAAGAGCAAAAGCAAAACTTAGGAGTTTTGTTTGATATTAATAGGATGAGCTACGAACAAGGCAAAGCAATTAGGAAGTTGTCTCAAAGACAACATACAGATGGCGGTTTTGCGTGGTTCACAGGCGGCAGAAGCAGTAGGTATATTACGCAGTACATCGTGGAAGGTTTAGGGCATTTGAAAAAATTAGGAGTAGCTGATAATAGTAATGAATCAACTAACATTTCTCGTAATGCTATAAGATTTATTGATAAAGAAATGGAGGAGCAATATGAAGAACTTAAAAGGCGGATAGCCCGAAATGATAAGGATATAAATGATAAGCAAATTGGCTCATTAGATATTCATTACTTGTATGCAAGGTCGTACTACTTGGATGGTCCGAAGGTGATGGATAAAGATGTATATAATTATTATCTGGGACAGGCAGAGAAGTACTGGGTAGAATTTTCGCTTTATGAGCAAGCGATGATCTGTCTTATTCTTCATAGAAATAACAAGAGCCTAGTAGCAGACGAAATACTAAGATCTCTCAAAGAACGATCGATCGTAAATGAAGAGTTAGGCCGATACTGGAAAACGAATAGAGGTTACCGCTGGAACCAACATCCTATTGAAATGCAGTCTGTCATGATAGAGCTTTTTGCAGAGATGGGAGAAGAGCAAGCGATAATAGATGAGTTAAGGATATGGTTGCTTAAGAACAAGCAGACTAATAGCTGGAAAACAACTAAAAGTACAGCAGCTGCGATATATGCATTGATGATCAACAAGAATAAAACTAGTAACAGCTGGCTGGCTAACAATAAGCAAGTAGAGATCAGCTATGGCGAACAGGAATCGAAAGTAACGTTTGATAAAGCACAGGCAGGTACGTTGTATGTGAAAAAATCATTCGACAAAGCTGAAATATCAGAGCAACTAGCCGACCTAAAAATCTCTAACAAAAATGATGTTATCTCATGGGGTGCGGCCTATTGGCAATACTTTGAAGATCTAGATAACATTAAGACATTCGAGGACACTCCGCTACAGATAAAGAAGCAATTATATATCGAGGAAATGACTGACTCTGGACCACAACTAAGGAAAGTAACCGACGAGAATAAAATACAACAAGGTGATAAGGTCAAAGTAAGAATCGAACTACGAGTGGATCGTTCTATGGAGTTCATACATATGAAGGATATGAGAGCATCAGGTCTAGAGCCTATCAATGTGGTCAGCAAGTATAAGTGGCAAGACGGACTAGGATATTATGAAAGCACTAAGGATATGGCTACCCATTTTTTCTTTAGCTATTTACCAAAAGGGACTTATGTTTTTGAGTACCCTCTGAGGGCAACACACATTGGTGATTTTTCTAATGGTATGACGACCATCCAGAGTATGTACGCACCAGAGTTTAGTTCGCATAGCGAAGGAGTGAGTATTAGTGTGAATTAGATTTTAGCTTTCTGCTTGCGCTTTTTAGTGTTGACGGATAGAATGTAAACACCAAAAAGTACAAGTGCACTACCAACATATTGCCAGAAGCTAAAGTGCTCATCCAGGATTATCGCCGCAAGAATAATAGTCGAGATAGGACCTATGCCACCGAAGATAGCTGTGTTACCAGCACCTATTCTTTTAATACCCTCAGACATCATGAAGGTGGGCAGGACTGTGGCGAAAATAGCCATAGCTATACCACAGAAATAAACGTTGCGATGTAAAGTAAAGATGTCTATAATGTCATAGCCAATAAGGTAATGGATGGCAACAAAAAAAGTGGATATGATCATAACCGTACAAGTAAAAAAGACGACAGGAGCCTTCTGTAAGATGCGCTCACTGAATATCAAGTAGAAAGAATAACTTAGCGCAGAAGCAAATACCAGCGAACCCCCAAGCCATAAATTACTTCCACCGGTCAAGGCTTCTTGATTTGTAAATGCGATAATGATTCCTAGATAGCATGTGACCACTGAAAATATCTGAGGCTTTGTGATCTTAGTCTTGAACATCAAGTAAGAAATGATCAATACCAAGGCTGGAGTACTGAATATTATTATTCGCTCGATTCCTGCTGGTAGATAATTAAGCGCATAGAAGTCTAGGAAGCTTGCCAGATAAAAACCTGTAAAGCTTAGAAAGAAGATCCACAGCCATGTCTGTCTGTCAGGAGTATATCTGTGCTTAGAGTTTTGTGCATAGAGTAAGATCAAAGAATAAATAGGTAAAGCAAAAAGTAATCTCAATAACAAGATGCTAATCGTATTGGCACCATATCTAAAAGCTAGCTTGATCAATATAACCTTAAAGCTAAAGAGTATCGCACTTCCCAAGATGAGCAGTATGGCAATCAGATAATGGTTTTTACTTAGAGTAGGGTTATTGATGATATTGGCTTTAGCTTTATCACAAAGTTAATTCTATACTGAAGTTTCTAAAGTCAAGTTCTAAGGGGCTTTACACTTTCTAATCGACCATTTAGAATCTTACCGTACTAATAATCAATGCATTAGCCGACTACATCTTACTACCCATGAGCAGTCATTAGTCGTCAATTTTCAATAGATCATCGATTTAATGGATGGAAATGAAATCATTACCTCGTATTTTGGTTTTATATTCATACAAACAGAAATACAATGGGAGACAAAAAAGTAAGCGATAGTTCAGAAAGCGCTAATTCGATAATAAAGAATCATATGATCTGGTCTATGGGAGCAGGTTTCATACCAGTACCGATTGCTGATTTCTTTGCAGTGAGTGCTATCCAGCTAGATATGATAAGACAGCTATGCAAGCTATACGATATTGACTTCAAAGAGACAGAAGGTAAGGCGCTTATAACTTCTTTAACAGGTGCAGGTATCGCAAGATTGGGAGCAAGAGCGATCAAGTTTATACCTGGTGTAGGGTCCGTATTAGGAGGCGTGACCCTAGCGGTATTATCTGGTGGGTCTACTTATGCACTCGGGGAGGTGTTCAAAAAACATTTTGAGACAGGAGGTACATTCTTAGATTTTGATCCGTCGAGGTTAAAGAAATACTACGACGAAAAATTTGAGAAAGGAAAAGAGATGGCACGTGACATCAAAAAGCAAGAAACTAAGAAACAAGAACCAACAGCTACTAAAGCGACCAAAGCAGACGCTTTAGTAGAAGAAGTACAGCCAAAGGTCAAAGACCCAGTAGCTCAGTTACAAGGCTTAGCTCAGATGAAAGCAAATGGAGATATAACACCAGAAGAATTCGAGATATTGAAAAAGAAAGTTCTGGAGAGCTAGTACTGCTTTAAGCGGAGACGCTCAAAAACAACCTAAAATGGAAGCCGAGCAGCAGGCGTAATATCCTGCCCAGCAAATTCTCCTTTTTGATACTTAAAGTGTGCAGCCATAGCGATCATAGCAGCATTGTCGGTGCAATATTCAAATTTTGGGATGTAGGTATTCCAACCTAGCTCTTTCCCTGCCTTAGTAAGTTCATCTCTAAGACCACTATTAGCCGATACGCCGCCAGCTATTGAGATTTCCGATATACCGCTCTGCTTAGCTGCTTTTTTCAGTTTATTCATCAAGATACTTATGATCCTCGATTGAACGGAAGCACAGATATCATTGATATTGTTAACAATAAATTGAGGGTCCTCTTTCATTCTATCTCTTAAGAAATATAGGATTGCAGTTTTTAAACCACTAAAACTAAAATCTAGACCTGGAACCTTAGGCTCCGGAAAATCAAATTTAGCTTCACCTAACTTAGCCGCTTTATCGATGTGAGGTCCTGCAGGGTAAGGTAACCCGATCATCTTTCCAGTCTTATCAAATGCCTCTCCAGCTGCATCATCGAGGGTTTTGCCAAGAATATCCATACTCAAGTCTTCATTGACTTTGACGATCTGAGTATGTCCTCCTGAGACCGTTAGACAGAGGAAAGGTAGTTGAGGAGCTGGTTTTTCGATGAAATGCGCTAGTACATGAGCTTTCATATGATGAACTTCTATGATGGGTATATTCAGCGACATGGCCATCGATTTTGCAAACGATACGCCGACTATCAAGCTGCCCAAAAGTCCTGGACCCCTTGTAAATGCTATAGCATCGAGCTCTTTTTTACTTATTTCGGCTTTATCTAATGCTGCTTTGATGACGGGTAGAATACTGATCTGATGTTGTCTAGAGGCCGCCTCAGGTACGACTCCACCATACTTTTCATGTATTTCTTGAGTAGATACAACATTTGAGCAAATATTATCATCTATGATAACAGCAGCGGATGTATCATCGCAAGAAGACTCGATTGCCAGTATTTTTATGCTCATATCGTGCAAATATCAGTATAGATTTTCATTAAAAATTATTATTATTACTGTTCAAAACTTATAGAAATCCTAAAAACATGAAATACGCATTAAATTTAATTATACTATTAGCAATCGGAGCTTTAGCTTACTTGCTTTATTATAATATCAAAGAGCCAATAGATTTTAGAACCGAAAAGGACTTAAGGTTAAGGGCGGTAGGAGAAAAATTAAGTGATATAAGGACATGTCAGGAGATTTACAGAGATATTACAGGGAGATTCGCTAATAGCTTCGACAGCTTGTCATTAGTTCTTTCCAGAGACTCAATTCCGTTTGAGAAGGTATCTGAGGATCCTGATTTTCCAGGGGATGAAAGTAAATTCATCTACACGACTATTTACTCCAGTGCTAAGGACTCTATTGAAAATATGGGTATCGATCTCTCATCCTTAGCAGATGTGCCGTATGGAGATGGCTCAAAATTTGCAATAGCATCGGATACGATGACCTATCAAAAAACGTTAGTAAGTGTGACAGAAACATCTACTAGATTCAAGGATTTCATGGGTATATACGCCAGTCCTAGATATGCTAAATTCGATAACACTTATGATCCTAACAAGATGGTCAAGTTTGGAGATATGGGTAAACCAGTATTAACAGGAAATTGGGAATAGATATAAATTTTACAGCGGGTCTCAACCCACTCGAAGAATATAAATTGTCTGCGCTTATTGGTGCAGACAATTTCTTTTATGGTCTCTACGATAGTACAGGCAAGTTAGTTAAGTCTAACTTTTTGACAAGACTAGCACAGAATGACCTGACCACCCAAGATGGGCTACAAGGTATTATGAAAGTAGAGGGTATAAATGGTCTGAAGATTACAAGGTCGGTGATAGGTATTGATAATAATAAATTCACTTTCGTGCCTTTTAGCGATTATGAAAAGACGCAGAAAGAAATATATCTAAGAAATACTGTTGAAGTAAAAGACAACGAAGAGATATTTGTCGATTTCAAAAATAGCATTTGTACCGTTTTTGCAGCAGACAAAATAGCTTTTCACAATATCACAAGGTCGTTTCCTAATCCAGAAGTAGTACATGTACAGACCGCAATGCATAGTGATATGAGTATCACGCATAGGAATGCCACACTAGTAGATATCAACAATCAAGGAGTAAAAGTACAAGCCATCAAAAATGGTAAGTTGCTAATGAGTAACAACTACGATACGAATGAGAATCTAGGTATACTTTATTTTGCTGCATTGGCTTATCAGAAGCTAGGTCTTGATATGAAGAGCTATCCGCTTTATCTCTCGGGGAATATCACCAAAGAGAACAAAGCATACGAACTGTTGAATAAATATATCGGAGAGGTCAAATTCATGAATCCCGATTCTATAAAGTCTATCCCAGGCAACCATCGTTACTATACGCTTCACTGCCTATCTAAGTGTGGATAAGTGCGGATAATAGGAGGCGAGTTCAAAGGAAGAAAATTTTATCCACCAGCAGATAAATGGCCTACGCGCCCGACTACCGACTTTGCTAAGGAAGGTCTATTCAATATTCTTCATAATGAAATTGATTTTGAAGATACCAGTATGCTTGATCTTTTTGGAGGTACAGGTAATCACTGCTTCGAGGCGATATCTAGAGGATGTCCCGATGCGACTTATGTCGATAAGCATGGTCCTTGTCACAAGTTCGTCAAGTCACTGGCCAAAGACCTATCAGTCGAGGATAAGATAAAGTTCATAAGGTATGATGTGCAAAAGTTTATTCCTAAGTGTACAGATTCATTTGATTACGTATTTGCTGGTCCCCCGTACCCGTTGCCTTGGTTAGACCAGATTCCAGCAATGTTCTTCCAGACTGATATCCTAAACCGCGACGGTTTGTTTGTGCTAGAGCATAATCCTAATCATGATTTCAGGAGCTTTCAGCATTTTGTCAAAGTAAAAACATACGGTTCTACACACTTTGCATTTTTCAAATGGCAAGAGACAGCCAGTACCACGTAATGTAGCAGCTAAATTGATTATCGACATCTTATTTCCACTCGGAAAAAGAGTAAATTTGCGGTCACTTTTAGCAGATGAATAGTACGAAAGCCATAGAGACCCAAGTCCTGAAATTCTTGAAGGATAATTACGAAGTAGATTTTCCGTCTGATAAGCTGATCATCAATCAGACACTCAAACAGTTTGATGGTGAGTACACGGTAGTAATATTCCCATTTGTAAAATTACTAAAGAAAAACCTTCAGCAAATCGGCGAGGAATTAGGCGCATACTTAATAGCTTCTGATTGTAAGGTCGCTAACTACAATCTAGTAAAGGGTTTTGTCAATCTAGAGATGGCAGATAACTTTTGGGGAAGCAAACTGTCAGAGATCAAGAGTCAAAAGAACTATGGTTTCCAGGACAAGACTGGCGAGAAGGTCTTGGTAGAGTTTTCATCCCCCAATACTAATAAACCGCTGCATCTAGGTCATATCCGGAATATTTTATTAGGCTGGTCATGTGCGCAGATCCTAGAAGCTAATGGGGCTGATGTCGTAAAGACGCAGATCGTCAATGACAGAGGAGTAGCGATCTGCAAGAGTATGTTGTCTTGGGAGAAGTTTGGCGATGGAGAGACTCCTGAAACCTCCGAGCTTAAAGGTGATCAGCTAGTTGGGAAATACTATGTAGAGTTTGATAAGCAGCTCAAGTTGGAGTATGGTGAGTGGCAAGGAACTGACATTGCTTTAGGCGTATATGAGAATCGTAAGAAGGATGATGAAGATCTGGAGCAATTCTTCAAAAGATATAAAAACGATTACTTTAATCACTATAGTCAGTTAGGTAAAGAGACGCGAGAGATGTTGCTCAAGTGGGAAGATGGGGATAAGCATGTGAAGGATCTTTGGGCTAAGATGAATGGATGGGTGTACAGTGGATTTGGAGAAACTTATAAGTCGCTTGGAGTAGATTTTGATCTCAATTATTATGAGTCTGAGACCTATCTGTTAGGTAAGGAAAAAGTGGAAGGAGGTTTAGCGGATGATATATTTTATAAGGAAGAAGATGGTAGTATCTGGGTCGATCTGGAGGATGTAGGTATGGACAAGAAGATACTGCTTAGAGGAGATGGGACGTCTGTGTACTTAACGCAAGATATAGGTACTAGTTTGATCAGATATGATGATCACAAAGCTGGCAAGATGGTTTATGTAGTTGGTGATGAGCAAGACTACCACTTCAAAGTACTCTTCGAAGTCATGAAGAAATTGAAAGCCCCATTTGCAGATAATCTATACCATCTATCTTATGGAATGATCGATCTCCCTACTGGTAAAATGAAGTCTAGAGAAGGGACTGTCGTAGATGCAGATGATCTGATAGCAGAGGTTATAGAAGAAGCTCGGAAAAGTGCAGAAGAGCAAGGTGACTTATCAGAGATGAGTAAAGAAGAACAGGATGAGATGATACGTAGAGTAGCACTCGGAGCATTGAAGTTCTTCATCATCAAAGTAGCGCCTAAGAAGCGAATGATATTTGACCCTAAAGAGTCAGTGGATATGCAAGGCCAGACGGGTCCATATATTCAGAATGCTTTTGTAAGAATAGGTTCCATCTTGAGAAAGATAGAAGGCGAAGAAGGGAGTTTCGAAGGTTACAATTTGCTTAAGATAGAGAAGGAGTTGATCAGAGAAGTCTTAGAATATCCTAGAGTGATCAATTCGGCGGCTAAAGATCTGGATCCTTCATTGGTTGCAAACTATTGTTACAATTTGGCTAAGACATTTCATAAGTATTATCACGATGTGCGGATACTTAAGTCGGAGACAGAGGAAGCAAAGCAGTTTAGAGTGAGCCTTATTAAAGTTATCGCAGACACTTTACAGAAAGGAATGCGTTTACTAGGTATAGAGATGCCGGAAAGAATGTAATACAATTGATAATTAACAATTATTAATTATCAATTTTAATTAGCAGTGTTCAATTATCAGTTATCAGTTATCAATGTGTAATTATCAATTTTCAATTATTAGGGTATGTCTGAAGAGGAAAAGAAGTCGTTAAATTTTATAGAGCAGATCGTAGAAGAGGATATTGCTAGTGGCAAGTTGTCTAAGCCTATACATACCAGATTTCCGCCGGAGCCTAATGGGTTTCTGCATATCGGTCATGTCAAGGCTATCTGTGTCAATTTTGAGATAGCGAAGAAATATGGCGGTAAGACCAACTTGAGATTTGATGATACCAATCCTTCTACAGAAAAAACAGACTACGTAGATGCTATCAAGAAAGATATCAAATGGTTAGGCTATGATTGGGAAGATAGAGAATACTATGCTTCGGATTATTTTCAAGAGTTATATGACTTTGCGGTCAAGCTGATCAAGGATGGGAATGCATATGTAGATGACTCTACCTCAGAAGAAATGGCTGCGCTGAAAGGGACGCCGACAGAGCCTGGTAAGAATAATGAATACAGAGATAGGTCTGTTGAAGAAAATCTGGACCTATTCCAAAGGATGAAGGATGGAGAGTTTGAAGATGGGACGAGAGTCCTGCGTGCAAAGATCGATATGCAATCTCCTAACATGCTGATGAGGGATCCACTCATCTATAGGATAAAAAAAGAAACCCACCACAGGACTGGAGATGATTGGTGTATCTATCCGATGTATGATTTTGCTCATGGTCAGTCGGATTCTATAGAGGAAGTTACTCACTCGCTTTGTTCACTAGAGTTTATACATCATCGGGATGTTTACAATTGGTTGATTGAGAAGCTAGGAATATTTCCATCTAGGCAGATAGAGTTTGCTCGTATGAATGTTGCCTATATGATCACCAGTAAACGGAAGCTGCTCAAGTTGATAGAAAGCAAGGTAGTAGATGGCTGGGACGATGCAAGGATGTCTACTATATCTGGGTTAAGAAGGAGAGGCTATCCTGCGGCAGCGTTGAGAAATTTTGCAGATAAGGTAGGGATGGCTAAGAGAGATAATCTTATCGACATGAATTTGCTGGAATTCTGTGTGAGAGAAGAACTCAATAAAACTACTAAGCGAGTCATGGTCGTTTTAGATCCAGTCAAGCTTATCGTTAGGAATTACCCTGCAGGTAAAACAGAAGAAATGGTGGCTGTCAATAGCCCAGAAGACGAAAGTCTAGGAACAAGGATCGTACCTTTTACAAAGGAGCTATATATCGAGAGAGGTGACTTCATGGAAAACCCTACTAAGAAATTTTATAGATTAGGACCAGGTCGAAATGTTAGGCTTAAGAATGGATATATCATCCAATGCGATGACTTTCAGAAAGATAATAAAGGAGAAATAGAAGTTATCTATGCAAGCTATTACTCCAATAGCAAAAGTGGTGAAGATGAATCTGGGATCAAGACAAAGGGAGTTTTACACTGGGTCTCTGCTGATCATGCTGTACCAGTAGAGATAAGGCTATATGACAGATTGTTCACTGATCCTACACCAGACAAGCATGAAGGCAAAGAGTTTACAGATTTTATAAACGAGGATTCTTTGACTATAAATACAAAGGCACTAGCCGAGCCAAGTCTTAAAGATGCAGAAGTAGGAGAGCAGTTTCAGTTCATGAGGAATGGGTATTTCTGTGTAGACAAAGATTCAACTGAAGATAAAAGAGTATTTAATAGAACGGTGACAATGCGCGATACCTGGGCAAAGCTCCAAGAAAATAAATAGTAACGTTATATTTGTAATCTAAAGAATCCATGCAGAAAGGTAGAGTTATATTAAGTAAAGATCAGTTTCAGCTTACCATAACTAGACTTTGTCATCAGTTAATCGAGAACTATCCTTCCTTTGATGATAGTTGTATCGTGGGGATACAAGATAGAGGCGCTATACTATCCGATAGGATCATGAAGACGATGAAGAAGATAATGCCTAAGTCGGACATTGACTATGGGAAGTTGGATATTACCTTTTATAGAGACGACTTCAGAAGGCGGGATACGCCACTCAAGGCGAGTAGTACCCATATGGATTTCATCATAGAAGATAAAAATGTCATCTTGGTCGACGATGTGTTGTATACAGGTAGAACCATCCAAGCAGCGCTGACTGCCTTGCAGCAGTTTGGGAGACCTGCTAAGGTCGAGTTGCTGAGTCTAGTCGATCGACGATTTAACAGAGCACTTCCTATCCAGTCCAATTATGTAGGAGTCACTGTAGACTCTATCGACGAAGCATACGTAAAAGTAGAATGGAAACAGATAGATGGTGAAGATCAGATCTTATTATTTTCTCAATCAGAAGATCCTAAATAGAAGATGACATCAACAGAACTGAGTACTAATCATCTACTGGGTATCAAATACATCACGAAGGAGGATATAGAACTTATCTTTAAGAGAGCCGAAGAATTCAAGGAAGTCATTAATCGTCCGATCAAGAAAGTACCTTCTCTAAGAGATGTGACGATCGCTAATTTATTCTTTGAAAATTCTACTCGTACACGTTTGTCATTCGAGCTGGCGGAGAAGCGATTATCTGCGGATGTGGTTAATTTTTCATCTGCATCTTCGTCGTTAAAGAAAGGAGAGAGCCTTTTGGACACAGTCAATAATATCCTTTCTATGAAGATAGATATGGTCGTGATGAGGCATCCGGAGCCAGGCGCACATTTCTTTTTGTCAAAACACATAGATGCTTCTATCATAAATGCGGGTGATGGCACACATGAGCACCCTACGCAAGCTTTGCTAGATGCTTATTCTATCCAAGAACGACTAGGCAAGGTCAAAGGAGTAAAAGTAGTCATCGTAGGAGATATCAGACACTCAAGGGTAGCGCTCAGCAATATAATGTGTCTCAAAAAATTAGAAGCCAAAGTAGCCGTATGTGGTCCTCCGACGTTAATACCAAAACATATCAAGTCACTTGGGGTAGATGTATTCTACAATATCAAGGAGGCGCTAGAGTGGGCAGATGTAGCGAATGTTCTTAGAATACAATTAGAGCGACAAGATATTAAATTCATCCCTTCTATCAGGGAGTATCAGCAATACTTTGGTATCAATAAGGACTTGATACAAAGTCTGAGTTCTGAGGTACTCATCATGCATCCTGGTCCTATCAATCGTGGAGTGGAGCTGAGTAGTGATGTAGCGGATTCTGATGCATCCATTATCCTAGATCAAGTAGAGAATGGGGTAGCGATCAGAATGTCGGTCCTCTACTTATTGGCGGCTAAGCTGAAGATAAAAGCTTAGGAGCCGATGATTATCTTTGTTAAAACTTAGATAATTCGTACCTCATTGAAAATCTTAACCTTAGGATAACTGTTTTATTACTTTACATACAGTCTATGAATTATAGTCGAATAGAAATGATAAGACCCTTACTATTAGCCAGCTTGTTCTTATACTCCATTTGCTTATCCGCAGGAGATATTGGACATAAGATAACTTTCGAACTCAAGAATTATCCTTCATCAGAACTGATTATTGGATATTATCTAGGTGAACAGACTTTGGTGCAAGATACGCTGAGGTCTGATAATGCTGACGGTAAATTTGTGTTAGAGGGAGAAGACCCACTGAGGCATGGCGTTTACTTGATGCTCACTCAGCCAGAAGTGGAATTCATACAATTCTTAATAGAAGAAGATCAGGAATTTACGGTCAAAACGGATGCAAAAGATCTTGGTGATATCGAATTTGATGGGTCGGAAGTGAATAAGCGGTTTTATAACTATCTGGATTTTATCAAAGAAAATAGAGTAGAGATACAAGGCCTCAATAAAGAAAAGACAGAACTAGATAGCTTAGGTAAGCCGACAGAAGAGCTAGTAAAAAGAATAGAAAACATTAATACAAAGGTCAGAGCAAAGCAAAAGGAGGTTGTAGATAAAGCTCCACTATCGATGATCGCTATGCTTATAAATGCTAATAAGCAAGTCGATGTACCAGATTTTGAAGGGGAAGAAGATGAAGTCAAACTAAAGCGCTTCAGGTATTATAAGGCTCATTATTTTGACCATATAGCGCTAGATAGACCTGAGACATTGAGGACGCCATTTCTGCATGAGCGAGTAAATTATTATTTGGAAAAATTAACTCCTTCGCATCCAGATTCGATCAATAGCTCTATCGATTTTATATTAAGCAGAGCTAAGCCTGCAGAAGACACTTACAAGTATTACCTCAGTCATTTTCTCAATAAGTATCATGGGTCTAAAGTTGTCGGATATGATGCGGTATATGTACACCTTGCGCTTGAGTATTATGCAAAGGGGGAAGCATCTTGGGTAGATGAAGAAAACCTAGAGAAGATAATCGATAAGGCAAAACGTACTAAACCCTTATTGATTGGTAAGCAAGCACCAGATTTTACGGCTAAGGATAGTGCGGGAATCGAATATACGCTGAGCAAAATAGATGCGGACTATAAAGTTTTGATGTTTTGGAAGCCCGATTGTGGACACTGCAAAAAAGCAATGCCTCATGTCGTAGCCTTCCAAGATAAATTTGTTGATAGAGGAGTGAAGGTAATTTCATTTTGTACCGATGGAAGGAAGAATATCAAGCAATGTTGGGAGAGCGTACAGGAAAAAGGAATGAGTAACCTATTGAATCTTGCGGATGAGCAGGGCCGCTCTAGAGCACAATCTAAATTCTATGCTACTTCTACACCTTATATCTATATCCTAGATAGAGAGGGCAAGATACTTATGAAGCGGATAGGAGCAGAGCAGTTAGAAACTGTCATGGATGAGATCATAAAAATGGAGGAAGATTTAGAAAATACAGACCAAGGCTAAATCAATAACCTCAAAGAGGTCCGTATCATACGCATTAACGGCGTACTTCATGTTAGTTATCTAAGAAGACATTTAGATAACACATTACAACTTTATTTAATATATAAATTGCTATATTTGAGTCGGTAATCTAACGATTAAGACTTAAAATATGACAACTACGACCTCAATTGCGAGAGCAACAATGCTCTTTTTATGCCTTTTTTATTCTACTAATTTCATTGCTGCTTCGGACAATAGTCTAGAAGAATATGAATATGCTTGTGTAGAAGATTTCACCATTATGAAGATGGATTGCATGTTTGCTTTGATTGGATCCACTCCTTGCTATGGTTCCTATCACATCATGTACGCACCTACGGTTTCTGATCCTTATGTTTCTATTGGTAATTATAGCGTAGGTACTTTTTATAATATCACAAATGATGGTTGCTACAAATTAAAGAAAATTTGTGGCGGAGTCTGTCATGAGTCTAATGTAGTAGTCTACTCAGGATGTACTTCTACAACTTGCGATTTAGTAGTGAACTGTCCAATCCCAGCTACTCTAGATCATTGTTATGATTTAGATGGTCATGTATCATTTGATGCTGCAGCTTGGGTGTCTGGCTGTACTCAAGTTGATTACAAGTGGTCTACACCGATTGGTACTTTTAATAGGGCATATATAGGCGGCTATCATGGTTATGGCACCTATAAACTTACCGTGACTTGTCATGATCAAGCGTGTGCTTATGAAACAAGAACAGTCACTTTCAATATAAAAAATAGCTGTGCGTCTTCTCATTGTGATTTTGAGGTTAAGTGGCCACTAGCGTCTACTATCGAGCATTGTTATGATACCGAAGGTAAAGTGACGATAGATGCAAAGCCATGGGTCGAAGGTTGCAGTAATGTAACTTACAAGTGGATAACACCAAAGGGTAGTTACTATAGTGATTGGATAAGTGGGGATTATGGATATGGTACTTACAAGCTAGAAGTTATTTGTCGTGATGCTTCTTGCAATTATGAAAAAAAGACCTTCTCATTTATTCTTAAAGATAAATGCACCAGACACCATTTTCAGATGTATTGTCCTGATGATGTGACTGTAGAATGTGGAGCTGAGTTGTGGGATCTTAAGACTTATGGTGATGCCTACTATATTTATAATGGTAAGAAAGTATGGCTAAAAACGGCTAAGGAGCATCACCACCTAAGTGAATGTAATCGAGGATATATCACTAGAGAATGGAAAGTGAAAGACCACCTAGGAAGATGGCACGAGTGTGAGCAAACCATATATGTAGGACAGAATGCTTATGGTACTCCAACTATAGACTGGCCTAAGGAAGAGGTTGTGCTCGAAGGATGTAATCCGTCCTTTACACCTCAGGACCTTCCTGATGGTGCACAGCGACCATACTATGAAGATGATGGTTGTTCTAGATTTGGGCATAACTACACGGACGAGGTTTTCTATTTTAATAACACTTGTAAGAAAGTCGTGCGTAAGTGGGTAGTATACGATTGGTGCGTCTATGTGCCCAATAGTGGGTCTTCTAAGGGGAGATACACCTACTACCAAACCATCAAAATAGTCAACAGTGATGAGCCAGTAGTAAGCATGCCTAAAGATATGAAGGTAAGCGCACAGTCATGTGTAGAAGGAAGGGTGGATATGGATGACTTAGAAGTGATGGCTCAAAGCTGTGGTGATAAATTCGAAATAACACATGATTCTAGATATGCAGATAAGAAGGGGGACAATGCAAGTGGAAACTATCCAGTAGGAAAAACAACCGTGAATTACAAAGTAAAATTTGGTTGTGGTAATACCAAAGAATACAAGCAATATGTGGTGGTAGAAAATGACAAGGCGCCTGTACCATACTGTATCAGATCTATAGTAACACCTCTTATGGGCATAGACACTGATGGGGATGGACGAATAGATGATGGTATGGCTGAGATATGGGCGAAGGATTTTGATAAAGGCTCTGATGATGGATGCGGTGATGAGATTCAGTTTTCTTTTGCACCTGATGAGATAGAGATGGTCATGACTTTTAGCTGTGATCAGTTAGGAGATAATGAGCTGAGGATATATGTTTCTAATAGTTCTGGAAATACTTCTTATTGTGTAGTGAACTTAACGGTACAAAATAATGCCGCTGATATCCCCAACTGTGTAAGAGCAGATGCAATCACTGATGATAATGAGGAAGAATCAAATGAAGAAAACGAAGAAGATGAAATCGAAGAAGATGAAACTGAAGAGATAGAAGAAGAGTCTGTTGAAGATGTAAGGGAGACTGAAACAGCAGAGATATCAGGAGCTGTGACGCTTCATTACGGAAGAGCAGTAGTGGACGCTAGTTTGATACTTTATCATAGTAATGTTGAACTGATGACAACTAATTCTTCAGATGAAGGTGACTATAGTTTTGATGAGCTAGATATGTATGAGGACTACAGCATAAGACCAGAAAAATTAAGTGAGAAAAGTAGATATGTTACTAGAGAAGATTCTGACAGACTGTATGATCACTTATCTGGACGTGATCCGATTACAGATACTTACTTGTTATTAGCAGCTGACATTGATCAATCAGGTACGATAGATTTTCAAGATCTGTCTGAAGTAATCCAATTAGAAAATAAATTATGGAACGATAATGCAGATTGGATATTCATCAAAGAAGGTTATGAATTCGAAGATCCTACTGCGCCATGGGAAGAAGACTATGTAGCTGATCGTGTCATTAGTGATCTAGATAAAGATGTATCTGAGGTAAACTTCATAGCCATAAGGCTTGGTGATCTAGTAGATAGCAGTGAAGATGATCTTGGAGAGAATAAAACGACAGCAAGAGAAAGGTCGGCCACATCGCTAGTTAGCCCTAATCCATTTACGCACACTACTAATATCACATTTGCTCATGATAAAACTCAAAAAGGACAATTAGTAGTTTATAAGATGAATGGTGAAAAAGTAATTGCAGAAACAATAAGAATATCCAAAGGGCAGAACGAAATAGTATTAACCTCAGAAGATTTGAAAACACCGGGAGTATACATCTACAGTATACTTTTAGATGACTCGATATTGAAAGGTAAGCTGCTCAAAATAGATTAAAGAAATTATTCTTTCTGGATAGAAAGGGCTGATGGGCAGAATGTTTATCAGCCCTTTTTTTATGAAAATTTTATAACCTCCGCGACCTAATTATACGATTTCTGTTTGAAGATTATATATAAGATTTTAGAAATAGTTTCTCAAGGTCGAGGCGAAAAACACAGGGATAGCCTAGCTGTCACAAGTATTTTCAACGATGAGAATAGAAAACGATAATCAAATATTAGTGTCATATTTGAGCAGAAATGGTATTACCTAAAGGAGCGACGCGCAGACTTTCATGCCTCGTGGTGATTCCTTGAATCATTGTTATTTTAGTATTCTTCTAAGGTCATCAGCTCATCCCAATACTTAAATCTAGTCTTTGCTTTTTCGAATATTTGGATGACATCCATATCCATTTGACAAAGTTCATTTAATAGTCGCTCATCATTAGTCTGGTGCGTATAATTGAAGGCAAAGTGGATTTCCTTTTGGGTAGATGGTAGGAAGTAATCGGTCTTTGCTGATAGCTCCATCAGCGATCTGCAAAGCGCAATCCTTGGTTCAAATTTCTCAGGATATATAGACTTAGCATCGAAGTATCTTCTAGATGCTTCAAAGTACTCTTCATTATACATATGACTATCTCCAGCACACATCATTTCTTCGAAAGACTTATCGATAATGGCACGTTTATGATTATTAGCTTTTGTATTTGCTTCCTTCGCTGCTGCTTTGGCATAATTTGTTTTCGGTAGATGAAATGCAGCAGTATTTTTGTAGTAGGTTTTGGTAACCAGTATGATTCCAAAAGCCAACGTAAGCATTTTAACGATATCCCTGATGAGATTACTTTTGTCCATAAGAGTAATTTATCAAATTGAATTTCTTGAATCTAACAACAATTAGATTGAGATAGAAATTTCAACAAGCTTTATTCAATTTTTACGATTAGTTTTCAAAATACAGAAGCTCTTCATCATCACCTTCAAGCCGAATCTTTTTTTTCTGTTCTAGGCCTAAATTTTTCAATGTTCTGATTGATGCAGTATTATAATCAACAGTTATTCCGCAAAATTTGGTTATCAATAAGGTTTCTTTGGCGTGAGATAATATGGCTGTAGCTGCTTCAGTGACATAGCCTCTACCAGCATACTCATCTAGTAATGCAAAGCCAATATCAGGATAGTCAAACGTACCTCTATCTATCAACCCACAAGTCCCGATCGGGATTTCTGATCTCTTCATACGCAGACAAAATAGACCAATTCCGTTAGTGTAGTCTTTTGCATAATTCTTCTCTATGTATCTTGCAGCATGTCTTAAGGTCCTTATTTTTCTATCACCTATATACTTTATCCAACTGCTACTATTGAGCAGTTCAAACATAAAACTAGCGTCATACTTGTTGAGTTGAGACAAAATAAGTCGCTCTGTTTCTAGTACTGTCACAAAATTACCCATCGCTTATTTTTCTGTGCGGATAATCTCCACTTCTCGTCCACCTGGAGGACAATGAGTCCTTAAGTAATTGGTGAATAGCGTATTGAGATGTGCTCTTGTACCTTCCCCTTCATATATTCCATGCGCACGGTTTGGATAAGGCATGAATGTAAATTGCTTTCCATGTTTGATCAATTCGTTGACGAGTTGCTCAGCATTCTGATAGTGTACATTATCGTCAGCAGTCCCATGGATATACAATAAGTTCCCTTCAAGATTCTTCGCGTAGGTTATTGGTGAACCATTGATGAAGTCTTCTCTATTTTCTTGAGGGATACCCATATATCGCTCCTGATAGATATTGTCATAGGTGAGCTGATTAGCGACTGCCGCAACACTGATTCCAGTTTGATATAGTTCTGGATATTGGAATAGGAGGTTCAGTGTAGCAGAGCCACCGCCACTCCATCCGTGTACAGCTATACGCTCTTCGTCTATAAAGCTATGTTTCTTTAATAAGGCTTGCAGGCCCATGGCTTGGTCCTTGATATTCATTAATCCTATTTTTCTATAGATAGATTTACGCCATTCTCTTCCTTTTGGAGCTGGTGTTCCTCTATTGTCCATAGAGATGTATATATATCCATCTTTAGTCAGACTACCATTGTATAATCCAGTATTACCTACGCCCCATCTATTCTTAACAGTTGCTCCTGCTGGTTCGGTATACACATAAAACAGTGTTGGATACTTTTTGTTAGGATCAAAATTGTCTGGGTAAGCCATGTAGCCATCCATTGTGATGCCCTCTTCCGTCGTGATTTGAAAAAAATCAATATTTGAATTTTTCTCAGCCGTAGAATCGTACTTTTTAGCTATACTATTTTCTGTAATAGCAGAAGTGTGGTCAGGTAGATCTATCCATTCTCTCATTGGCTGCGTAAAGTAATTAGAGAACCTGTGCATAGCATGTTTGCCGCTGGGCGAGATCTTGTAGGAGTGGCTTCCTTCTTGTCCTTTAGGGGTGATTCTTTCTGGTTTACCAGTGCCGTTAATATTGCTTCGATATAGAAAACTTTCTGTGGCATTGTCAGGGGATGCAGTATAGTACACATACCCCGATTTTTCGTCAACTGCCAGTGGGCTGATCACATCCATATTTCCTGCTGTGATAAGTACTTCATTCTTACCATTTCTAGGGACTCTGTATAGATGTCTCCAACCATCTTTCTCGGTGACCCAGAGAAAAGATCTTCCATTATCTAACCAATACCAACCGTTGTCATTTTCCCACTTACTCCTTACACTTATCCATGCATCGTCTCGCTCTTGGTAAAATACTCTTGTCAGTCCAGTCTTTACATCACCATACATCAGTTTGCTTTGATTCTGTTTTCTGTTGAGCTGTTGGAAGATAAGCTCCTTACTGTTGCCCGCCCATTCCATTCTTGGGATGTAGTTTTGTCGTTCGTCACCAGGTACTCTTATCCAACTAGTCTTGCTAGTATTTATGTCTACTACACCTAATCTGCAGGCAGCTGGAGTCTCTCCGACTTTAGGATATTCTACGGGGATAGTGTATGAGTAGATAGAGTCAGTAGTATTGATCATATAGAAATCTCTGATGTCATTGGCATCTATTTGCCAGTAGGCTATCTTCTTGCTATCTGGGCTCCACCTAAATCCATCTCTACAATCAAATTCCTCTTCGTATGCCCAGTCAAATGTTCCATTGATGAGTTTTGGTAATCCTTTACTTTCAGTTAGTTTTTTTATCTCCTTTGTTGTTAGGTCTTCGACATATACATTGTTATTGCTGACATAGGCCGCTTTTGATCCATCAGGGGAGATCTTAGCAAACATTAGGGAGGCAGCGGGTAAGCTTTCTCCGAGCTGATGTAGCTGATTATTATTCCGGTTGAGAATCCAGTAATCACCTCTAGTCTCATAGCGCCACACGCGCTGAGAATTTGTGAATAGTAATACCTTACTCTGGTCCGGAGAAAAAGCAAAGTCTTTAAGTTTTAGTCGCTCACCATCAGGCGTATCAAACAGCTTGCTTTCTATGAAAACTGACTCTGTATGCGTGTTGAGGTCATAGCGTAATATCTCGTTTTTGCCTATCGAATAGTATCCGTCTCCGTTACTAGTCCAGTGTGTTTTTCTACCTGGTTGTGCGATTAAGGATATTCCGAGTAGTAGTAAGCTCGTGAGTGTGAAAATTTTCTTTAACATGAATCTTATTATTTCTTTTTGAATGCAAATAATTCTTCGGTAATACTCCCATCCTCTTGTTTCATGGCTACATAGATATTGAGATGCTTATCATCTTTTCTAATGGCTGTAAGTCCGCTGAAGTAAAGCGTATTATCTTCTTTCTTTATAAATCTAAAGTCTGTTGATTCGTTCTTTTCTTCCCATCCATCAAATGTTGGGGAGAAGTGTTTTATTTTCATAACATAAGAAAGGGAATCTTCGAGAATGGTCATGAATTCTGTAAAGATCAAATTCCCTTCTTCTTCCATTCTAAATACGCCATGCATTTGCCCTGCCATAGCTGGCATCCACAGCTCATCCACTTGTCCACCTAGTCCAGTTCCTGACCAGTCACCTTCCAGAATTCCAAAGTCTTCTATACTTGCTGTTGCAGGAGTCTCATCTTTTAGTTTGTAAACATGCTCTGTCAGTTTGTGCTGAGCTGAGCAGCTTTGCATTAAAAGACAAGTGACGAACAATGTGAAGATTGTTTTCATAGTGGTTATAATTTACTATAGTTTGGATAGCTTGCTTGGGTCATTCCAGACGTATCGATAAGTTTCTGGATTTGTATTATCTGGTGTTTTCCATTTATGAGTTTCATGACGCACACCTCCTAGTTTTTCATAAAAACTAATAGCTTTCTCGTTAGCCGTCAAGACCCATAGATACATGCTCGTGTTTGACTTTATTTTGATGATTGATTCTGCACTTTTTATCATGAGTACTTTACCTATACCATGGCGCATACGATCAGGGTGGACGTGCAGATTATCAAGTAAAGTGCCATAGGTCTCATCAGCATCTAAGAATACACAGGTAAACCCGATAAGCTTTTCTTCTTCCTCCGCAAGTATGATTATTTGTTTCTTATTCGGTTGCTCAAATCTCTTTCTCCAGACTTCTTTCCTTTCATTCTCTACATGGTTATCGAGATAATCATCGGTTACTATTCCGCGATAGTGTATTTTCCAACTATGAGCATGTAGTTGTGCTATATTTCTCCAATCCTTTCTTTCAGCATTTCTATACAATATCATCTCAGCAATTTAGTGCAATTCTATGATTTATTTATTAGCTTTCTTTTTCACAATCATTTTTGACCATGAATCATTTAGCGCAATTAGTCATGTTATTTCTTTTTGCTTATGGAAGTCTGGGTCTTGTCGCACAGTCTAGTCAAAATGAGATATACGCTCAATATGGAAAGGAGTCCATTCCACAGTTGAGAGAGTTCTTGTCGATACCTAATGATGCTCATATGCATGATGATATTGAGCTGAATGTCCAGTGGTGCGAAAGTGCCTTTGCTGACCATGATTTTAAAACACAGCGATTATCGACGGCTACAGTTCCCTTACTATTAGCAGAGCGAAAATGTGGGATCCCTAATGCAAAGACCGTACTAGTGTATTTGCAGATAGATGGTCAACCTGTAGATCCTGCGTTTTGGTTTCAAGATGATCCTTATCAAGCAACGCTCAAACAGAAAGCTCCTGATGGAGGATGGGAAGCTATCGCCTGGTCGGAACTAGATCAAGAGCATCTAGATCCTGAGTGGAGGATATTTGCCAGGTCTACTTCGGATTCTAAAGGCGCTGTCATTATGTTTCTGACTGCGCTCAAAAAGATGTCTAAAGATGGGAAGCGACCAAACTTTGATATAAAAGTGATCATGGATTTTGAAGAAGAGCTTGGCTCCCCAAACCTGCCTCAAGCTGTCAAGGCTTATAAGGATGAGCTTGCTGCAGATATGCTCGTGATATTTGATGGACCTAGGCACTTGACCAATCAACCGACATTGACATTTGGCGCGCGAGGTATTTCTACGATTACGCTTAAAGTATTTGGACCTTATTTTCCTCAGCATAGTGGTCACTATGGTAACTATGTTCCTAATCCAGCACTGAGGCTGTCACAGCTCATCAGTAGCATGAAAGATAAAGAGGGTAGGGTTGTAATTCCTGGGTTTTATGATGGTATAGTAATCTCTGATGATGTCAAGAAAATTTTAAGATCAGTACCTGATGATGAGCGGATGATCAACCTAAAAATGGGAATTGCCGCAGGGGATAGTGTAGCGAATACCTATCAAGAAAGTTTGCAGTATCCATCATTGAATGTTCGTGGTCTTTTGTCTGGATGGGTAGGTAGCGAGTCTAGAACTATAGTGCCTGCTCATGCTACGGCTGAGATAGATATCAGACTGGTCCTTGAGAGTGATCCAGGTAGATTGATCGGATTGGTTAGGAAGCATATAGAACATCAGGGATATTTTATCACATCTACTAAGCCTACTAAAGTGGAACGCGCAACTAAAAAACGGATCTGCCAATTTTCGTCCGAGACCTCTTATTTAGCTTATCGCACAGCATTTGATTCTGGGGTAGGTGTGTGGTTAGACAGTGCATTGCAGAAGGCATTTGGACAAGCGCCTATCAAGCAAAGAACCTCGGGAGGCAGTATACCCATCTCTCCATTTGTGAATGAGCTCGGGATACCAGCAGTCACCGTACCGACTGTAAATCGAGATAACAATCAGCATAGCCCCAATGAGAATATAAGACTCGGTAACTATATAGATGGCATTAAGACTATCTATTATGTATTGACTGAGCCGCTGGATTAGTTACTGCTTGCCACGATATATTCCCATGGTTGCATAGGGACCTTATCTCCATCATGATAGTGTACACTTTTGCCTGTGAAGATATCTTTGACACCATTGATATGAGATATTACGTTGAACTCTGCCGGCTTGTCAGATAGGTTTATCATGACGATCACTTTGTCTCCGTCTTTCTCTCTTTGGAAGCCTATTATTTTTTCGGATTCTCCGATAAATTGTACCGGACCTCCATGCTCACCATTCCACATTGCTTTATTCCTGTCCTTGAGGTCATTTAGTTTAGTGTAGAAGTCTGCATAACTATAGTTTTGGAATCCTATTGGGTCTTTAGTGAAAAATTCTAATCTCTTTTTTAAGGGCTCTTCTTGTCCACTATAGATTAGCGGCATACCCTCGAACGTTTGCGTCAATACTGCAAACGCTTGGTGACCATCTCCCATACGCTCAAACTCTGTTCCTGCCCAAGTATTCTCATCATGATTAGAAGTGAAGTTCATGTGAAAGCCTTTGTTATACTTTGATTCGTTATCAGCTTTCCATGCATAGATATCCGTGACATTCTTTTCCCCTTTTGCAATGTCATTCATGAGATGATGAAAACTCCATCCGTAATCCATATGGAAATTTTGATTGTTTCTATGGTTCGGGACTTCACCTTCAGACAGCATGAATAGTTTACCATTGGAAAATAAAGCATCAGAACATTCATCCCAAAAGTCATCAGGGACTCCATGTGCTACATCCATTCTAAATCCATCTAAGTTTCTCTCATTGATCCAGAATAAGAGACTGTTTATCATTTCTTTACGCATCTCTTTGTTGTCATAGTTGAGGTCTGCAACATCGGTCCATCCCCATGATTCGCCAGTGTTGTAGTCTATTGGGTCTATGATATTGCCTGCTGCATCTTGTGTATACCACTCTGGGTGTGCCGTGATCCATGGGTTATCCCAGCCGGTATGATTTGGTACCCAGTCAATAATTATTTTCATACCTGCAGCATGGATGGCGCTGACCATATTATCAAAATCTTGCATAGTCCCATATTCTGGATTTACGTCTTTGTAATCAGCTACCGCATAGGGGCTACCTAGTTCTCCTTTTCTATTTTTTACAGATATCGGATTGATAGGCATGAACCATAGTATGTCCACGCCCATTTTTGCTAATCGGTCGATGTGTGGCACAAATGAATTGAATGTTCCCTCTTGCGTGTACTGTCTTAGATTGACTTCGTATATCGTTGCATTCTTAGCGTAGTCAGGAAGTTCTTTATCTATGTCTGAGCTGCTGGTGCTCGTCGGCTTTTGTTTCTCGGTATTAGTCTGTGGATCTTGCTTGCAAGATAGAATTACGAGTAAGGATAGGATCAAAATTGATATGATTCTCATGATTCTTTGTTTGAATTATTTATTGACAAAATGAAAATTGATATTTTATGATTTATTTATTAAAACCAATTCTTCGTTTGAATTGATCGTATGCGTTTCACTGTTGATACTTAAGGTAAGCTCTTTGGTAGCTATATTCTTTATTTTAAGAGATTTATTATCATAGCCTAAGTGCAATAAGTGCCCTCTAAAATTGATCTTAAAAGAATAGGAATCCCATTGCTCAGGAAGATGTGGCTTAAAGGAAATCATATTGTCTGTAACTCGCATCCCTGCAAAACCTTTAACGATAGACATCCATGTACCGGCCATGCTAGTGATGTGTAAGCCATCTTCTGTATCGTTGTTGTAGTCATCTATGTCTAGTCGTGCTGTACGTAGATACATTTCATATGCCTTTTCAAACTTCCCGATGGTACATGCTAAGATCGCGTGTACACAAGGAGACAAGGAAGACTCATGGACCGTTAATGGTTCATAGAATTCAAAGTTCTTCTTGATGCTTTCCGTTGTGAATCTATCTTCTAGAAAGTACATGCCCTGCAGTACATCTGCTTGTTTGATATAGCATGACCTGAGTATTCTATCCCATGACCAATGTTGATTGATAGGCGTCTCTTCGTTGGGTATAGCGGAGACAGGAATGATCTCTTTATCTAAGAATCCATCTTGCTGTAGTTTTATCCCTAGCTCTTTATTATTAGGTAGGTAGATCTGGTTTTTTATATCATTCCATTTATTGATCTCCGTATCGTCAAAATTTGTTTTTGTTATTATTTCTGCCCAGACTGAATCTTGTTCTTTTACATGGTCGATACATGCTATACAATACTCCAGAGACCAAGTAGCTATGACATTAGTGTACCAGTTATTATTTACGTTGTTTTCGTATTCGTTTGGTCCGGTTACGCCTAGTATGACATACTTCTGCTTCTGTTGAGACCAGTTGACACGTTGTGCCCAGAACCTTGCGATAGCTATGAGTACTTCTAGTCCACCTTCATACAAGTAGCTATCATCTCCAGTATATCTTGCATGCTCAAATATGGCGTAGGCAATCGCGCCATTACGATGAATCTCTTCGAAAGTGATCTCCCATTCGTTGTGACACTCTTCGCCGTTTATCGTGACCATAGGATAGAGTGCCGCACCATCTTTAAATCCGAGCTTGGCAGCATTCTCGATAGCCTTCTGTAGGTGCTTATAGCGATAGATCAATAAATTCTTACTCACCTTCATAGGTGCAGTACTCTGGTAGTAGGGTAGACAATAGGCTTCAGTATCCCAGTAAGTGCTCCCGCCATATTTTTCTCCTGTAAATCCTTTAGGGCCTATATTTAGATCAGGATTTTCTCCAGTATAAGATTGGTTGAGATGAAAAATATTAAACCTTATTCCTTGCTGTGCAGCTACATCACCTTTGATTTCTATATCACTAGATTCCCATTTTTGCTCCCATGCGGAGATGTGCTGGTCTAGACAGTTTTGATATCCAAGGTGCGTATTATACTGGAGTAGGTCAGTTGATAATTCTGCAAGGTTAGCTTCTGGGTGATGAAAAGAAGTAGTGATAGTTGCTAATTTCTGAATGTTAGTGCTTTCTCCTTTTTGTAACCTTACTACTGTCTCATTGCCAAGGTAATTATCTCTTTCTATGCTTTTATGGTCGCTTGATAAGTCTCCTCCGCTGATTATATATTTGTAAGATGCACAGACTCTAAAGCCAGTTTTTTTTGTTTCTGATATAAGGTATCCTCCGTCTTTGGTAATCTTTTTGTCCTTCTCTAACCAAAATTTTTCGTCGTAATTAGCATCCTCATTCTTGACATCAAAATCTAGGAATGTTCTTATCCGAATCTCCAAGTCATGGCTAAGCGACTCGATACTATATTGCATTGCACCCAGTTCTTTGCAAGTATAACTACAGAATCTCTGTGTGTTTATTTTTACCTTTTCTCCATTTGGAAGTTCTAGTTCTATCGATCTGTATAAGATACCTTGCCTCATGTCCAAGGTCCTGTTAAACGCAATGATCGTACACTTAGCGATGTCAAGTCGTTGCTTATTGATCCATATATCTACACTAGACCAATTGACAGAATTGAGGACTTTAGCGAAGTATTCAGGATAGCCATTCTTCCACCAACCTACTATCGTCTTATCCGGATAGTATATTCCAGAGATGTAATTACCTTGGAGCGTATAGCCGCTATAGTGTTCTTCAAAATTACCTCGCTGCCCAAAATATCCATTACCGAGACTGCAAAGACTTTCAGTGATCCTGTTATGCTCAGGATGAAATCTATCCTCAATTATCTTCCAAGGATCCTTAACAATATATTGCTTCATGTAAGTTTCTATAGTGCTAGCTCACTCACACCGCGTATGAGGTCATTTACAGTGTAATTCTTAAATGTCTCTATGTTGATATCGGCGTCGGGTAAGGCTTTAGGGTCACCTACGCCCACAGTTACACAGCCTGCAGTCTTTGCAGCTGCTATGCCTTTCTGCGCATCTTCAAAGACGACTAATCTTTTAGGGTCGATCTGTAATAGTTGAGCACCTGTAAGAAAGACTTCGGGGTCCGGTTTGCTTTTCTTGACATCAGTACCATCTACTACTGCGTGGAAGTGTTTAGTCAAGTCTAACTTATCTATTATCCCTCTCGCATTCTTAGAAGCAGAGCCAAGAGCGACTTTCAAGGATTTATTGTTGAGTTCTATGAGTAGATCTTCTACTCCTGGCAGTGCATCTTTAGAGGTGAGCTTTTGAATGTATTCTAGGTAATAATCATTTTTTGATTTGAGACACTTTAGCTTTTCTTTATGAGCAAGCGTGTAATTTCCTAGTTTTAGTATGATCTCTAAGGAGTCTTCTCGGCTGATGCCTTTTAGTTGTTCGTTATCTTCTTCTGTGATCTCAAAGCCAAGATTGCGAGCCAGCTTATTCCAGGATAGAAAGTGATATCGCGCAGTATCTACGATAACGCCATCCAAATCAAATATACAGCCGTCAAATAAAGTTTTTCCCATCAAGATTGTTCTATTTCAATCCGTAAATTAAGGAAATTATCCCATAGACATGATCTCCACGATCAACTGTGGTCGGTGTACATAGTGATTTTTTATCTGTTGGAATAGTTTAGCTCTTAATTTGCGATCGGTAACGTTTTCGATGTGATTTAGTAAGGATCTGATCTTGCCTGCTGCTGCACTCCCAACATAGTTTTCGAGTACATGACATGATTTTTTAAAATAGGATTCTATCACTCTGTCTGGAAACATCTTGATGATCTCGCGGTCTACTGCCATAGCAGTGTCAAGGTCAGTTATCGCTTCAAAGATCTCTATCAAACTGTCATGGTCTTCTGTCTCATAGAGTAATTTTGCTTTGAGAAAGTCTTTGTCTTTTTGGTCTTCTAGTTTAGCTATTTCTTTTAAATATTCTTTTTTAGTCTTTGGCCATTTTTTACCTAGCTTGGTCTGGATCACCTTCAGGTATTTTGGATTTTTATAATTGATAAAGTATTTCAATATCGCATCTGAGTACGATTTAGTTTTATCAGAAAGGCCATAGGTGTATATCAGTTTTTCTTTTACGAATCTTGATACATTTCTATTTTCTTGGATGATATCTTCTAGTACTTGTATGGCTGGACCGATAGCTTTAAGGTTTATTAAAAGATCAATGACCTTATTTTGATATTCCAGTGGATATTTGAGGAATGCTTCACTATTGTACGCTTTGTCATTCCAGTCCATCCTGATTAAAAATCCATCTAGGAATACACTACTATTAATGTCTAGATGAAGCTGCTCTCTTTTTGCTTTAGCGGCTTCATTGATCAGTCTATACTCTTTATCTTCTTTTTTGTGGGTGTATAGGACTTCAAAAATATTGAGGGTGTTATCCAGTATCTTGTAGTAAGACTTTTGAGCTAGCTCTAGAGAGAAGCCATAGAGCTTCTCACGAAGCTCGGGTGCTAGAGGGCAATAAAATAGTTCGTCCAAAAAAGTATGTATCTGAATGATCAGCTGCATGATCTTCTCTGATTCTTTTTTGGAGTTGTGGTGTATGTAGCAGCCTTTATTCAGTATTGCTTTGAGTATAAAGAATCCCTCTGTGTATTGCTGGAGAGATACGGCGTCTTCGTATTGCTGGATAAGTTCTTGAGTGACGTATTCAAAACTTCTTAGCTCAGCACTTCCTATCTTTTGATCCTTGATCCTGATCGGTCCTATGATACTATCCAAGATAGATTTATAGACGCTCTCATTATTCTGATTGATCATTTTACGAGCAAACCTAGCCTTCAGAGAAGCCGAAAATTTCTTGTCATTAGAGGCATAATTCCTGACAAATTCTTTTAATTCTGTTTCTGATAGGTTAGTGATAAAATCTGATATTCTAATACCTCCTTTTTTATAAGGTCTTTTAGTCTTACTTTTTTGTTTTTCTAATTTTGCTTTTTTATCTATCTCTATCTGCTTCCTCAATTCATAGAAACAGGCAAACACATGTTGGCAAGCTTTTTCCTTTTCGTATATAGCACAGGTACAGTTTGTTTTGGATATCGTCGTCTCAGAAGACTTTATCTGTATTTCATACGTGTCCTCGTCTACTAGTTTGAAGGTCCAGTTGGATTTTCCTGATCTGGTATGTTCTTTTATGTGCCCATTGCTATAGAGGTCTTCTGCAGGAAGCGCATACTGCGCGGGGATGGCAGTTTCAAAAAATTCAATTTTGTAAGAAACAGTATTAATTTTAGGATATTTTCGTTTAACAATAGACAAACATTGAATATACAACTTACAAAATCAAAAAGTGAGATAATCGATGATTGCTAAACGAATTTTAGATTTGATGTTTTGGATGTCATATCTTATACATTATACGTTCTCAGATTATAATTATTAATATTAATGAAAACCCTATACCTCATAAGACACGCCAAATCATCTTGGAACGATATGACGCTTGATGACTTTGATAGACCGCTCAACAAAAGAGGTAAGCGCGATGCGCCTGTCATGGCGGAGTGGTTAAAGAGTACGGTCGGTAGTTTAGATGCGATCATATCTAGCTCTGCTAAGCGCGCAATGGCGACAGCAAAGCAGTTTGCTGATAAATTTGACTTAGAAGTAACTTATCATAGATCTCTTTACCATGCAGGCGAGGGTGAGATCCTGAGCTCTATTTACTCATTAGATGATAAGCATACAAGTGCAGCCTTGTTTGGGCATAATCCTGGCTTTACCTATTTCGCTAATAATTTTGTAGATGATAGTGGTCATATAGATAATGTGCCAACTTGCGGGATTGTAGGCATAAGGTCTAGTGCAGAGAGTTGGGCAGATTTTGATGAACAAAATGCTAATGTCGATTTCTTTATGTATCCTAAAAAGCTAGTGTAATTTTGAGAGGGACTATTTATTTATTCATAATAGTGATCATGATAGGTTGTAGTGAAGAGCAACATCCTATCATGACAGATGATGATAGGGCACTCTCGCTACTGCTTGATCTTAATATTGCTAATGTGGCTCAGAATAAATATCCGACTGGATTGCGAGACAGCATAGCTTCAGAACTGAAACTGCAGATCTGTAAGTTGCATGATCTAGAGGAGCAAGAACTTGATACGGTCCTGTGGATGATGCAGAGTGATTTTGAGAGATATAATAGATTGTACAAACAACTAGTAGATACGCTCAAAGGGCTAGAGAAGGAGTTTGGAAGTGAGAATAATAAACCTAGAGTGCCTTACAAGCAGATGGGAGATTCATTGAATATTGGGAAGCCTAGATAGACATGTTCAAGAACCTCACGATCAATAAAATTGCTTTTATAGCTGCGATAATCTTAGGCTTGCTTAATGCGGTCTTCTTGATCGCGTTCCTCGGCTTTGTAAATATTCAGAATGAGCTCTGGTATTATTTTTTGTTTTTGGTAGTTTGTATTTTGCTCAGCTATCTTATAGTAAGGTTCCTGCTAGGTCGCTTTGTCTTCAAGAATATACAGCTGATCTACAAGATGATACGAAGCACACGACAATTTGACGATAGCAGCAATGTCAAGAATCTTCGTGAAGAAGGATTTTCGCTAAAGGATCTGGATGACGAAGTGTTTCAATGGGCAGAACGCACCAAGAATGAAATAATTGATCTAAAAGAACTCGAATCCTACAGGCGCAATTATCTAGGTAATGTATCTCATGAGCTAAAGACGCCCATCTTTAGCATCCAAGGTTATCTGCATACGCTACTAGAAGGAGGAATCTATGATGAGAAGATAAATATGCGATATCTCAAGAAAGCAGCCAAAAATGCAATGAGACTTGAGAATATAGTCAAAGACCTAGAGGCTGTAAATCGACTAGAGTCAGATACTAGCCTTGACTTGAGTAAGTTTGATATAATAGCATTGACAGAGAATGTGTTTCAGGAGTTGGAAATTTATTCTTCTGCTCGCAATATTGAGTTTAAACTGGCAGAAGCTACCATAAATCCCTTCTTGGTCAGCGCTGATAAAAACAAGATCAGACAAGTACTCACTAACCTACTTACAAACTCTGTGAGGTACTCTGAGGAAGGAGATGAGGTGACGGTTAGTTTTCATGATATCCAAGATTCTATATTGGTAGAAGTGCAGGATAATGGGATAGGGATAGAAGAGAAGCACCACAAGCATCTATTCGATAGGTTCTATCGCGTAGACCCTGGTCGATCTAGGAAGTTTGGAGGCTCTGGATTAGGTCTTTCTATCGTTAAGCATATCCTCGAGGTCCACAACCAATCTATTAATGTGCGCAGCACGATAGGAGTAGGGTCTGCCTTTGCTTTTACCTTAGAGAAAGGGTAAATATCTAATTCACGTTTTTTATTTCACGTTCTCTGCTAGTAAAATTTTCTTTCGCTCTTCCTCATCTTGGTAGGTCAGAGAAGCACTAGAATCAATCTTTATACGGTCCAACTCAAATTTGATCTCCTCCTTTACGATATTGAACTTAGGTAGTTCTTCTTCCTTCATAGGATCTGGCGGAGGGAAGTTTTCTTTGAGGTGATCTATCTGCTTACCGTTTTTCCAAAACCTAAAACAAACATGAGGTCCCGTGGCAAGACCAGTGGATCCAACATAACCGATGGTTTGACCTTGACTTACTTTGGCGCCTCTTTTTATTCCTTTAGCGAACCTGGTCATATGCAAGTATTGCGTCTGATAGGTTTTGTCATGTCTCATTTTGACATACTTACCATTTCCTCGCGTGTAACTTGCTATCTCTATCACCCCATTACCTACTGCTCTTATCGGGGTGCCGTACGCTGCCGCGTAGTCAGTGCCATAGTGAGGTCTTCTTCTTTTTAGTATCGGATGATATCGATTCATATTATATCTCGAAGATATTCGACTTGCTTTGACAGGCGTTTTTAAAAACCCCTTTTTGGTAGGTCGTCCTTCTAGGTCATAGAATCCTTTGTATCCTTCATTAGCATAATAGACAGCGTAGTGCGGTTTCTCATTCTCATAGTATGCCCCAAAAACTCTCCCAATACCTGCGGGCTCATCATCTATGTATTTTTCCTCATAGATCAACTTGAATTTATCGCCCGATTGCACCGCATAGAAGTTGACAGACCAGGAGAGAGCATCCTCCATTTTGTCTACTAGCAAGTCTCTAAATAGATCCTGTTCTAGCGCATTCCAAAGAGAACTTTCTACAATACCCGATGTAGTTTTTATTTTGGTAACTACCTCCTTTTCTATGATCTCTACATTGACGGAGTCTCTTAGGTCGTACTTGACATAGCTAAACTTATTTGGCTCATAAATTACGCAATGAGCACTAGAGCATTCATCCGACTTGACTAAGACCAAGTCTTTGCCAGCTCGCAACTTAGTGACGCTAAATACATCTTTGGCCTTTTGCTCAAGGGTATGTATCAGGTCATAGCCGATGCCATGGTTAGAAAGTATATTAGCTATGAATTGGTTTTTTTGAATGGGGATCTTCTCAAAGTGATTATCAGTAATATCAAACCCATACTTCAATACCGTGGGTGCTTCTATTTGTACAGATGACTCATCAGCTGCCTTGTCTAAGACTGCGGTGTCGCTCTGTAGGCAGGACCCTATTAGGAAAAGCGAAACAAGAAACCCAAGAACGATCTCTAAATTATATTTTGATGTAGTGCGATGTTTGTCGTTATCTCCTATCACTTCAACCCCTTTTAAATGTTGGATGCTAGTTCTTGATAAAGTACTATATGTCCTAAATAATTTTTAATAATACGAATTTAATCTAAAGTAAATAACCTAACACCCCTAACAATACCAAATATACAGCCATAATTCATGGTTATATTAAGAAATCCATATATATATCTTTATGCTACTATTTAAATAGTGCATCTTTAATAATTTATATATCGCAAGATATTTTTAATAGATAAAAAAATATATGATCTCTATTAATTGTCGGGGACGTTTGCTGCATTCTGTTGATCCTATTGTTATGGGTGTGATCAATATCACGCCTGATTCTTTCTATGCAGGTAGTCGATTCTTGGAGTTTGATAAGGTGGAGCAGCAAGTAGAGAAAATGTTAGAACACGGAGCTGATATCATTGACATAGGAGCTATGTCGACTCGCCCTGGAGCTGAGATCATAGAACCACAAGAAGAGCTGGCAAGATTACTGGGACCGATAAAGATCATTAGGAAGCGATTCCCTGATATTTTCATCTCATTGGATACAGTTAGCGGGGTAGTAGCTGCTGCTTGTCTAGAAGAAGGAGTAGACCTCATCAATGACATATCGGGAGGCGGTATCGACGATACTTTACTGGATGTAGTGGCTAAGTATAAGGTGCCTTATATCCTGATGCATATGCTGGGTACACCAAAGGTGATGCAACACGCACCCACATACGAAGATGTTGTGTTAGAAGTATTGACCTATCTGAAAAATAGGATGCGCATTCTTCATCAAAAAGGAATAACAGAAATAATAGTGGATCCAGGATTTGGGTTTGGTAAGAGCTTGGTGCATAATTATCAGCTTTTAAAAAACTTAAGCGTATTAAACATCCTGGATTGTCCCATATTAGTAGGGATGTCTAGGAAGAAAATGGTGCAACGTATCATAGAGCAAAATGCCGAGAATGCACTCAATGGTACAACAGCTGTCAACATGCTAGGGCTGATGAATGGTGCTAATATCCTACGTGTACATGATGTCAAGGAAGCGGCAGAAGTAGTTGCTATCTACAAGCAGTATAGAGATAGCTAATATTTTGAAAATCAAGCGTTTAATTAATTGTTAAACAGGGTTTTAATGGAGTACTTTTACATTTTTATACGCTTAATTTTATAAGACATATCAGTAGCGTGGAGAAACCAAAAGAAACAGAGAAAAAAAGAAGGTCTATAGTATCGCTGCTATTCAAAGGAGCCGTGTATTTCTTTATCGTATTTTTCCTGTTATTCATCTCACTTGCACTATTACTCCAGTTACCACCAGTCCAAAATTGGACAGTTAAAAAGGGTACGAATATTATCAATAAGAAGATAGATGGTCATATCGCAGTAGGTGGAGTCCAGCTATCTCTCATGGATGGTTTGGTATTAGAGGATATCTATGTGGTCACGGATGCGAAGGATACTATTATTAGTTCAGAGTTGATATCCGTTTCTTTCAACAGCTCTCTTTTTTCTATGTATACACATGGAATTGATCTCAATGATTTTGTACTCAGAAATGCAAAGTTGAATTTGGTTCGAAAAGCAGCAGACGCTGATTTTAATTTGATAAAATTGTTAAAACCAGTATTGGGTACTTCTGAGAAAGAGAGTGAATCACGTGGCAAACTTAATCTATCACTAGAATCGCTGAGCCTTGAAGGTGTGGATATAACGATCATAGATGAGAAGAATCAGAGTAATCAATATTTCTACATCAAGGAAGGCTATGTGTCCATCAATGAACTTGATCTAGAAAACTATGTTTTTGATATTGGGACAATAGAGCTAGAAGACCCGATCATTGAGATCATTAATAAGAAGAAAAATAACCAGCAAGGTGCTATCAATGAAGAGGCAATAGATGATAGTGCAAAGAATGATCTAAGTATCAAGGTAAATGCGATTATTATAAAAAATGGAAAAATGACCCTTGATCAGGGAGGCTACTCCAATGGTAGCCTTGACACTAGAGATATCAAGGTTGATGATTTTGAATTGCTTTCTTCCAATGTTATATTGTTACAAGATTCATTATTTACAGGAGTCGTAGATAGCTTTAAGGGAGAGCTCAATCAAAAGTTTAGAGTTAAGGCTGCTTCTGCATCTCAGATAGAACTGAGAGAGGATAAGATATTACTATCTGACCTTAAATTTCTAAGTGATAAGACCAAGCTGGTCAATACAAACATAACTATTGATAATCCTGGCGATATAACAAAAGCTAGCATCATGGCAGACCTAGATGATATAGATCTCTCTCTAGATGAGCTCCTCTACTTTTATCCTAAACTAGAGAGTAATGAATTTGTAAAATTGAATAGGTATAAGAACATACATCTGGATGGCAGTCTCAGAGGAAGCGAAGGCAGTATAACGGGTAATAATATCACCTTAGCGATCGGCGAATCAACTTTTTTTAAAGGTGACATCAAGGGGCGAAATATGTCAACAAAAGATAATGAACTGATCAACCTGAATATTGAAAGCCTCAGTACTGATATGCGGTCTTTAAGAAGTATAATTCCAGGATTTAATGTTCCTGAAAATTTTGATAAGTTAGGTGCGATAAGCTATAAAGGAAGGATAGACGGATACTTTAAGGATTTTGTCACTTTCGGAAGTGTCAATACAGCACTAGGTGATGCAGACCTAGATGTAAGGCTTGATATTAAAGAAGGTGTACAAGACGCAAATTATTCTGGTTCTATTAAGCTGAATGATTTTGATCTCAGAACATGGAGTGACAATGAAGACCTAGGTAATATAAGCATGCAAGTAGAAGTAGAACAAGGGTCGGGTCTTACGCTGGATAAGGCGGATGCGAGCTTAGAAGGGGTGATCAGATCATTCGATTATAAGGGCTATCACTATCAGAATGTGCAACTAAACGGTTCTTTGAGTCAGAATAAATTTATAGGTAATCTGGTAACGAATGATGAGAATGCTGATATAGATTTTGACGGAGAGGTAATTTTTAGATCTGTAGATCCCGAGACAGGTATAGTGGATTCGATTCCAAAATATAAGTTCAATGCAGTAATAAAGAATCTTGACCTTATGGCCTTGAATTTATCAGAGAAACCCTACAGGATCATTACAGAGATAGATATTAATATGAGTGGCAAGGATCTGCGATCGATCGAAGGGACTGCTAATAATTATGGCTTGACTATCATGACTAATGATACTATCTATAGATTGGATTCACTATTGGTTTCATCTAAGAGATTGATCAATGACCAGATGCAGTTTAAGCTAGATTCCAAAATGGGGTCTGCTGAGTTGGAAGGTGTGTATGATCTAGAAAAAGTACCGATCACCTTCGTTAAGATCATCAAAGAGAATTATCCTTACCACACCCGTAATCTTGGGTTTGATGAGACGCTAGGCAATAGTGATTTTCAGAATTTCAAATTTGATATAGATATCAAAGACACAGAGAATACCTTAGAATTGGCAGGAGTCAAAAACTTAAGGATAGTCAACACTAAACTAGATGGCTACATAAATAACGAGTCGGATAAATTTGATGTAAGTATTAAATCTCCAATGTTCATTCATGATCAGTATAAGTTTATCGACTTGGAAGCTAGAGCAGTAAGCTCTGGTAATTTTGGTTCTTTCTATGCTTATTCTGATACGACATATATAGATACCCGGGTCATACAACCGATAACTATCAGTACCACATTTACGGGTGATACGGTTGATTTTCAAATATTGACCTATGAACTGATAGATTCTATAGGCAAGATAGAATTACAAGGTCAGCTGATACCTCACCCGAGAGGATATGAAGTCAACTTAGAGAATGATAGTTGGAATATGTTAGGTGACAAGTGGGTGTTTGATCGTAAGAACAAATTCGTTTTTGGTAGGGATTATATTGATATCGAATATTTCGAAATGAAGGATAGTACTCGCTCTATCAAACTCGCTGACGTTAACAACAAGGGGCTCGATATTCAAATGGAAAATTTTGATATAGAATTGGCAGCACCTATAATTGATTTCGAAAAAATGCTATTAACCGGGGAAGGGGATCTGCAATTGAGGATAGATGACCTATTCACTGATCCTCGAGTGAATGGATATTATGAAGTACCTGCCTTAGCTGTTAATGGTGATGATTTTGGGAAGCTATATATGTCAGTCAAGCAGACCTATAAAGATACGATGCACGTCAATCTCAGTATCTATAAAGATGAGCAGTATCTCAATCTGAATGGGATATATGATGTAAAGCGGAATTACCTAGATTCAGAATTAAGGGTCAATAAATATCCGCTAACCATATTCGAATACATCATACCAGAAGGTATAGAAGATACCAAGGGTACAGCTAGCTTAGATGTAAAAATAAATGGGAACCTCGATGATCTCAAACTAAATGGTAATGGCCTACTCGAAAATGGAGGTACGAAGATCAGTTATCTAGGAGTCCCCTATGAGTTTGATAAACAGACGGTTACCCTTACAGAAGATTACATAGATTTCACAGGACTAGAAATAGTAGATCCCAAAGGTAATGTAGCCACAATGAAAGGAGGATTAACACATGATCTGCTCAGGGATCTAAGATTAGATGTGACCATGGGCTCAGATAATTTCATAGCTATGGAGACGACTGAGAATACTAATCCACTGTACTATGGTCATGCAGAAGGAGCTATGGAAGTCAAGTTTAGTGGAGGATTTGACTTTGCAGATATAAGGGTCAAAGCTAAGACTGGCCCGAGTACTAAGATGACTTTCCCTATCCAGATCTCGCAGTCGGGTACAGAAGAGAGTTTTGTGAAATTTTCAAACAGTGCTTCATCCGTATTCGAAACAAATTTTACAGAAGACTTTGTACTCACAGGCCTTGATTTTGAGATGGATCTGGATATTACTGACGATGCAGATGTCGCATTGATATTTGATGAGACGGTAGGAGATAAGTTGCAAGGCAGGGGGAGTGGTAACGTGCAGGTGTTTATAAAACGGACTGGAGAGTTTGATGTATTTGGTGATTATCAGATAGAGCAGGGAGAGTACTTATTCACAGCCTATGGTTTTGTGGCAAAACCATTTGAGATAGAGCGGGGAGGGATCATTACCTGGACGGGAGATCCTTTTGATGCAAATCTCGATATCAGGGCCAAATACCAAAATCTCAGAGCGCCGCTCAATGTATTCCTAGAGGAGTATATGGTCGGGAGGCCGGAGTTGCAAGCCGAGGCTAGTAATAGTACGGATATAGAATTAATGCTACTTCTAAAAGGTACCTTGTTTAATCCAGATGTAAATTTTGATATCAATATACCACAGGTCATAGGAGAGCTAAAGTCATACGCCGATAGTAAAATGCGGACGCTCAGAGCAACTGATAATGGAATCAATAATCAGGTCGTAGGGCTATTGTTTTTTAGAAATTTCTTACCCTATAATAATCCACTAGCAAGTTTATCAGGAGCTGATATCAGTGCGACTGCTATCAATACTGTTTCAGAATTCTTTGCGTCTCAGCTATCTTTACTAGTCACAGAGATCATAGAGCAGCGACTTACTGATGAGTCATTTATCCAGGGAGTAGATGTAGATATAGGATTTAGTCAAAACACTAACTTCTTAGGCACAAATGATAATACGCAGACTGGGTTGATCCCAGATGTGGTAGACCTCAATGTTAGGAATAGGTTTAAGAACGAAAATTTTGTATTGAACTTAGGAACTAATTACGTACGAGAATCCAATCTCGGGCAAGCAAATTTTTTCCTAACCGACGTAGTGCTAGAGTGGTTTATTACGGAAGACCGTAGACTCAAATTCAATATCTATAATCGAACAGATTTTGATGAGGTAGCTGGTGCAAGGAGGTGGAAGACAGGGTTCGGGTTAAGGTATCGTACGGAGTTTGGTACCTTCTCAGATTTTAAGGATAAGGTAGAGCAGTCTTTAGAAGGTGGTGCATCTATAGAAGGAGGGAAGTAATGAAGTGATTTAAGAGTAGACTATATATGTCTACAGACAAAGCATTGATAGCCAGATACTGCAGCTATTTATAGTCCCTTAGCTATGGCTAAGAAACCAGAAAAGAGCCTCGTCTTGACGATTAAGCCTTCATCTTCAAAAATGAATGTCATTTTTAAATCATTTCAATGATGAATATACAACCTAGGCAACTTTTCTTACTTGATGGAATAGGGGCGCTGTTTTCTGCATTTATGCTGGGTGTCATCTTAGTCAGATTCGAATCTGTTTTTGGGATGCCTAATGATGTGCTTTACTTTCTAGCTTTCTTACCCTGTCTTTTTGCAGTATATGATTTTATCTGCTACTTCTTAAAGCTAGAGAACTGGAGACCGTTTCTTAAGTTTATAGCAATTGCAAATGTCACCTACTGCATCATTTCAATCGTGGAAATATATCTACACTATCACTCTTTGACAACATTAGGGTTGGGATATTTTATTATCGAGATTATCATCGTATTCACCCTTGCCATGTATGAATTTAGCTATGCAAACAAAAGTATAGCTATCGCCTAAGTACGTATAACTCATGGCCAAAGATGTAAGCGTGTAATAGGCTCAGTGTAAGCAGGCGTACTTTATACTGATCTAAAATAAACTACTTAGTTGAAACGGGATCCAGTCTTGATCAAATTGATGTTTAGTATCATGAAGCAATTGCTAAATATTCCAACGGAAGAAAGAGAGAGGAGATGTTCTAATTGCAACTCTATCAATCTAAA
>ENA-ORXT01000265-ORXT01000265.1-marine-metagenome-genome-assembly--contig:-NODE-265-length-87998-cov-8.637095_pt1 | contig 87998 bp, 71 predicted proteins | sample MGYA00237868_ERZ511482 | MGnify/ENA metagenome assembly ERZ511482 | reverse complement strand
AGTCACTCCATAGGTTCCCTCCCCGCGGGCTATATTCTGCGTATCAATAGGTACTCAACTAGGGGAGGGGCAGGGAGAAATTTAATTCTAAACCAAATAGCCATATAGCAGATCATCGCTCTCGATCTTCTCGTACTGCAAGCCCGAATCGGCAAATCGATCCAGCAAGGGCGGCAGATCGTCGCGGCTGCTCAGTTCGATCCCCACAAAAGCTGGCCCCGTCTCGGCGTTTGTTTTCTTTACATATTCAAAGCGTACAATATCATCACGCGGACCCAACACCTCGGCCACCAACGTTTTGAGCTGCCCCGGCTTCTGCGCAAATTTAATCAAAAAATAATGTTTGCGGCCTTGATAGAGCAAGCTGCGCTCCATAATTTCGGGGTAGCGCAAAATGTCATTATTGCCGCCGCTTACCACGCAGACCACAGTTTTGCCCTCGATGAAGTGCGCAAATTGATCCAAAATTGCGAGGCTCAGCACGCCAGCAGGTTCAACAACCAGCCCCTCATTCTGATAGAGTTCCACCATCTGCGTGCAGATCTTCCCCTCGTCCACCGTGTATACCTGATCGACCAGCCGCTGCGCAATCCTAAATGTGTGCTGACCAACCGTTGCCACCGCCGCACCATCCACAAATGGATCAATCTGATCGATGGTCATCACGCGGCCATGTTGCAGCGCAAGATGCATCGACGCGGCGCCGCTTGGCTCTGCGCCCAACAGCTTGATTTGCGGGTTGTGTGCCTTCAAATAGGTAGCGATCCCACCAATCAAGCCGCCGCCGCCCACGCACGAACAGATAATGTCGATCTCGCCCTGCATCTCCTCGTAAATTTCTTTGCCAACCGTGCCTTGCCCCGCGATCACTAGCGGATCATCAAACGGGTGGACAAAAACAGCGCCTTCACTTTCGCAATAAGCACGCGCCGCCGCGTTTGCAACATCAAACGTATCGCCTACCAGCCGCACCTCAACAAACTCTTCGCCAAAGCCCTCGACCTTATTGATCTTCTGCATCGGTGTGGTCAGTGGCATAAAGATCACCCCGCGCGTCTGCAACAACGCACAACAAAAAGCCACCCCCTGCGCATGATTCCCTGCACTTGCACAGACAACACCCTGCCGTCGTTCCTGCTCGGTCAGCGTGGCCATCTTGTTATACGCGCCGCGGATTTTAAATGAGCGTACCTCTTGCAGATCCTCGCGCTTGAGATAAATTTTAGCATTATATTTACGCGAAAGGCGTCGATTTAATTGCAGCGGCGTCTGCTGAGAAATTCCTTTCAGCCGCATTGCAGCCGCGTCAATCTGCTCCGCGGTAACATTCTCTAACGCGGCTTTAACCTGTACTTCAATCATTAAAGGGCATTCGTCTTTCTACTTATTCTCATAGACAAACCAAAGGTTTGTCTATGAGAATAAGTAGCTTGTTGGTTAACTTGGATGTTGCCACGCCCAGTGCGAAACTGCAATCGGATCGCCCTCGGCGTGCGCTTCATTTTTTGTGGAGAAATTCTCATCGGGCAGCGCCATCGTCTCGACCAGCACCTGGTGCATCGTAAATTGGCTGAGCAGTCCAGGGTACGAGGGTGAGTCTCTCATCTTTTCGGATGAATTTATGTACCTTGGTGAGCCCAGCAACTGATCTGCATCCAAGCCTAGCTCTTCTTTTAGGCAGCGCAGGGCAGCACCAATCGGATCTTCATTTGGCAACATTTTCTCGGACGGCACATGACCGCGCTCCCGCTTTCGTCCGTCGCCAAATTCTTGTTCAACCTCAATCAACACACGCTCGTCGCGCCAGAGGCTCACCTGCACCACTTGAACCACGCGTCGCGGTGGATCCACGTGCAAAGTCGATTCACCATTCGCCACTTCACGCGCGAGATCAGCAACCGTTTTGGCGTTATTGTGCCCCCAATTCGAGGTATCTATCCGAGCGGCAACCAGCCACGTTTCTAGCTCACTTTGGTTCATACCATTCAGTCACTCACGCAGCGGGCGCTTATAAAAACTTAAGGCTAATCCAGAAAATAGCTATACGTTTTCACGCAGTTTTGTTAGCTTTTCTTCGCATATCTTCGCGTCTTTGCAGTAAACAGAGCATGGACACGCGTATAGTTTGTTTTCTGGAACAACTAAGCCCGCGTCAACTTACGATAGGTCACACGCTTTGGTCGATCCGCGGCCGCACCCAAACGCTTCCGCCGATCCTCTTCATACTCGCTATAGTTACCCGGATACCAACGGACCTGACTGTCATCTTCGAAGGCTAAAATATGCGTGGCAATTCGATCCAAGAACCAGCGATCATGCGAAATAACCAGCGCAGATCCGCCAAAATTTTCCAGCGCATCTTCCAGCGCCCGCAGCGTATTCACATCCAAATCATTGCTTGGCTCATCCAGCAGCAGTACATTTGCGCCAGACTTCAGCACCTTAGCAAGGTGAACACGATTGCGTTCACCACCCGAAAGCGTGCCCACCTTCTTCTGCTGTTCTCCACCCAAATTAAAGCGCGATACGTATGCCCGCGCGTTGACCGTGCGATCTCCCAACTCAATTAGCTCATTGCCCTCGGAGATCTCTTCATAGACCGTCTTGTCCGCATTTAGCGTGTCGCGGCTCTGATCCACGTAGGCCAGCTCCACAGTCGAACCAACCTTCATCGTTCCTGTGTCCGGCTCATCTTGATCCGCAATCATGCGAAAAAGTGTCGTCTTCCCCGCGCCATTTGGCCCGATGATCCCCACAATTGCGCCAGCAGGCACATCAAAGGTCATATCTTCGTAGAGCAGTCGGTCGTCAAACGCCTTGCTGATTCCATCTGCGCTGATCACCACATCGCCCAACCGTTTCCCCGGCGGGATGAAGATCTCACGGTCCTCGTTGGCCTTCTCCGTATTTTGATCGAGCAGCTTATTATAATCATTGATACGCGATTTGCGCTTGGCTTGGCGTGCCTTAGGCGACATATTCATCCACTCAAGCTCGCGTTTTAATGTCTTCTGGCGTTGGCTTTCATCCTTCTCTTCCTGCGCCAGTCGATTCTGCTTCTGATCCAGCCACGATGAATAGTTCCCCTTCCACGGGATCCCGTGCCCGCGGTCCAATTCGAGAATCCAGCCAGCCACATTATCGAGGAAATAGCGATCATGCGTCACCGCAATCACCGTTCCCTTATACTGCTGTAAATGTTGCTCCAACCACGCAACAGATTCCGCATCAAGATGGTTGGTTGGCTCATCCAGCAGCAAAATATCCGGTTCGCTCAACAGCAGTCGACACAATGCCACCCGGCGTCGCTCACCACCAGAGAGCACCTTCACCATGGCATCATCCGGCGGACAGCGTAACGCGCTCATTGCCAAATCTAGGCGACTATCAAGATCCCATGCATTCATCGCATCGAGCATATCCTGCACTTCGCCCTGCCGCTTCATCAACGCGTCCATCTCGTCCGGCGTCATCTCTTCGCCAAACTTCATGTTGATCTCATCAAACTCTTTGAGCGCAGCAACCACCTCGGGCACGCCTTCTTCCACAACTTCGCGTACGGTCTTTGTATCGTCGAGGTTCGGCTCTTGTTCCAGATAGCCAACCGTAAAACCTTCAGCCAGCGTGGTCTCGCCCAAATAATCCTGATCCACGCCCGCCATAATGCGCAGCAGCGTACTTTTACCCGACCCGTTTAGACCGAGTACGCCAATCTTTGCGCCATAATAGTACGAAAGGCTAATGTCGCGCAATACGCGTTTATCTGGTGGATGAGTCTTGCCCACCTTATGCATTGAATAAATTACTTTCTTATCATCTGCCATTGTTTCCCTTCTTTCTATGCTCTTTGTGTGTTTGGTAAATATTTGTGTTTTTTCGGATCTTATCTGGTTGACATTGCCCACCCTGTCGTTTACGGCGGGGCTATAAAAACGACGTCCCCTGAACGGGACTTCGCCTGCTCTAGTCACGTTGTCAGCCTTTACTCAACCAACCCCATCCCGCGATTCATCATATTATCAAAATCGCCAATGAAGGACCACCAATTTGTCAAGCGTCGACCCTTATATCGGATCTCGTTATTGTCGCCGGGCAAACTCTGCATCCAGTAAATAAACCAGTTCAAACTATCTGCATTCCACTGATCGCAATTCATCTTCTTCAACTCGCCACGACCGTCCGGCTGCCAATCCTCAATATCGCTCATCACATACTTCGGGTTTTGCCAGTCGTAGTCGCGCTCGCCGTTTGGTGGAAAGTGCGCCCAACCACAGCGACCTTCACCCGGTTTGCCGACAAACGTTTTCCAAAAGAGCGTATGATCAATCTCGCGCAGCACCGCCTCAATCTGATGCATGTGATTCTCCACAGCCTCAGACGCAGTGCGCTGGTAATTGTAGTGATAGACCGTGTACGTCTTGTCAAAAATCGGTAAATCATTTGGATCGCGATCGCTGTTGCTAATATCACCATGCGGGCCAGCCATGTTCGACTCCCACAGATCCAGCACGCCGCCATGATAGCCCCATATCCAAAACTCCTTCACGCCAACTTCCTCTACCCAGTAGCGTGCGTCGATCCGTTCCATAATCGCGTTATAATCCGTCATCGGCACCTTGCGCCCAGGCTTGTTCCAAGTGGGCAGCGGCTCATGGAACTCAACCGTATCCACCACGCCATACCGCAAACAGGGCGTCGCGCGCTCATCTTTATAGCGCCGATATGCGCTGCCGTGCTCCAGCGCATACATTACATCCCACGTTGTGCGCACCACATGATCTTGCATCTTCTCCAGCGGTGCGTCCACATCGCCCGTAGCAGCTTTATCAATTCGCCCATTTTTCACAGGAAAATAATTTATCACCAAAACGGGTACAAAAAACGGTCGTAAATCTCGGGTCATTTAAAGTCAATCCTTATGGTAAGAGTGGCAAAGTGGCAGAGTTAAAAGTAACATAGTGTACGCCTAGATAGCGTCCTCTACTCTGGTAGCTGCATAACGTGTGGCCCGGATTGCTCGCGCACGCGAACAAAAAGCGGATTCGAGCTAATCTTACTCCCATCCACCGCCACATCAATAGCGTGTTCGCCAGCCTCTTGCAACTGCAAATTGTTTACATTAATTATAACGTTTACTGCCGTCGTCGTACCACCACCGCCAATCCGAATGTTCATTTTCCCATCCATATTCATCACTGCATTGCCACTACCATTCAGGATCATTAACTTGATCTGATGCTCTCCTTCCTCAACGCGCGACACGCGAAAGCGCATCACAATACAGCAGTGTGGGTACTTAAACGGCAGAGTGGGCACAACGATCGTATCCGTCGCACCTAACACATTGAGCTTGTTCGCGTGATCTGTAGCAGCATCACAAAAAGTTAAAATTTCTAATTGCATAATATCCAAATTCTAACATACACTAACCAACGACTATAATATACCAACGACTATAATATTGGCTCATGCGGCAGTAACCAAACCGACTTATTTAGATTATTAAAATGTTAGATTAATCACTTAGCAGCTTATCTATTACTACACGAAGCCAACAAGTTTATTAGATTATCAATACACTTATTAAACCAATGTCGAAGCAATTCCCAGTAGTTAATTGTGCTCGATGCCACGACAGGTGCCCACCTACAAACCATCGTCGCTTCCACTCGCTCGGCATCAAAAAACTCGATGTGATCAAAGAACTCCTGTCCGGTATGCCGTTGACCCAAGGGATCACCGCAACCAAGCAGGAGCAATTTGTCATTTTAAAAGCAGGCAATCACGGCACCAAACAAACGTTAGCCGAATTGATTCAATAATGGGATGATGGCTAAAGAAATCAGACCCTAGTCTACGACCTCCGCCTTCGCCTCAGCCTTTTCCTCTATTTTCTTCATCACGCGTTATACATCCGCTCCAGCATCTCTGCATTTAGCTCTTCAAAGTTTGGCGGTTTCTGCATTCGGCCATCATCATCTGCATCGAAGCCCATCTCGCGCGCGCCACGGATCACCTTTGGCGACCAGTATGGATCCTTGCCTTCGAAAACAGTATGCTCCTCCAGCACGGCAAAACACCACGCGGGTTCGCTGTCAATGTTTTCAAAGCCGCGCCACAACCCCGGCGGGAACGAGATTAGATCCCACTTTTCTAGAATTACTTCGCCATCCGGTTCACCTTCGGGATCGTTACCCCAATAAAAGCGCCACTTGCCTTCCAATGGAAAGAAAAGCTCTACATAATCGTGGGTATGGTAAGCAGGTCCGTTCCCGTCAGGCATCGCCTTGAACATACCAATCTGAAATTTGTGGGGCTGCTTGATCAGCGGTTCAAAATCAGGATTCTCGGCGGCAGTATCGCCAATCACTGCATAGTTGAGTCGATGGTGCCCCTTCTGTAGGCTGTCGATAAACATAAGCGGGATCGCTTTGTCTTTTGTATAGTCGCTAAATTTCACAACGCGGCTGAGCATTTCTTCATTCGAAATATGTGGATGTTTCATTTTATGTACTCCAAGTGTTTATTTGTATAAGTTGCATCTTCTCAATATTCTGAAGGCAGATAGCGCAGGCTGAGCTTTGCACGCAGTGCAAACAGTCGTTTTACACTGAGCACTTCGCCGAAGTGAATCCGAAGCGGTCGCCGCCATTCAGCTGTTTTCTAACAATTTCTTTCAGCAGCGCAAACTCGTCAAAGACCATCCATTCCTCGACAATCTTTTTGTTTTGTACCACATGCTGCGTAATCCCAAGAATGCTAACCCGTGCGCCAGTTGGCGAGCCATAGATCCCCGGCCCACTATGCGTGCCGCTGAGTCGCCATCTTGTGGCTACACGAAATTCCCCACCCGTATCTTCCAGCCAATAAACGTGCTCCACATTCATTTTAAGATCGGGAAACATGCCCATGATAGAAAGTAAATAGACCTTATACGAATCAAGCCCATTAAATTCACGTCCGGCTGGTGCATGACAGCGAAACGACTCGGCATACTCTTCTTTAAGCGTGTTGAGCAGCCGCCAGTTCCACAACTCGTGATACGTGCGACGGATAAAGTCTTCAATGTCGAACTCTTTACTCCCTTTCTCGCTGCCCCTTTCTGGGTAGCGTTCTGGCGGCAGTTGACCGACACCACGCGCCACCTCACTTTGCGGATCGGCTGGCAGCCCCACGCCATACGCCTCTTCATGGATCAACTTTTCGGCCAGCGTACGCGGATTGTAGCCAAGCTGCAAAATCAAGCTCATTTCGTCACGTACCAGCCATTCCTCAACAATCCGGTTCTCGCGCATAAAGCAGTTGGCAATCCCCCGCCAGACCGCGCGTTTCCCAGTTGGTGGTCCATACCTACTGTATCCCGTATTCGTGGCTGTATTCAAAATACGGTGTGATGTATGAAATCCCTGAACATCGTCTCCGCTCCAAATTATCTCTTCACCATAGAGCCGTCGATCCGGGTAGGCCGCCAGCGTCGCCAGCGTTCCCTGCACCACTTCTTCACAAGTGTAGCTTGTTCCATAGGCCGTCTCGACCGGACACATATGTCCATAATAATCATAAATTCGACCAACGCCACCCTCCTCCCAGATGCGGTGGGTAATGCGCAAAATATAGTCAACGATATCGGTAAACTCGTCATCAAAGCCAGCCATTGATTGGCGCTGGCCCGATCCAACCGCAGCCATCAACATGGTTAGCTCGGGCTGGCGCGATAGAACGGCGATTTCGGGTTTGTCATTTTTCTTGGTCATGGAGTACTCGTTTATAGGCGATCTGTATGAATTAAAGTTTCTCGATTGTCGTTTTATTACTGGTCAAATATTTGCCGACTCTCGTTTGATAAGCACTGGTGGAAAAATTTGTGTTTCTGGCTTCGTTGGTGCGGCAAGCGCACATTCAAGCAAGCTGATCGTGCCATCGATCATCCTGTTTACCGGCAAGCGCATGGTCGTCAACGCATACGCGGACCATGCCGCTTCTGGTATGTCGTCAAAGCCAATAATAGAAAGCTCGTTTGGCACATCTACATCCATATCTCTGGCGCAATCTAGCGCCCCCACGGCAATGACGTCGCTGGCGCAGAAGATAGCGTCTGGCATTTTGGCTGCGGTCAATAATTGTTTGGCCGCAGCATAGCCCGATTGATAGGAATAAAATGCCTCTCCGCGGCGAAAGAGCGTCATCTTCTTTTGCGTTAACCCGTTGACAAACCCTGCCTCACGCTCAGCATTGGTCGATGCGTGTGCTGGACCAGCAATATAGGCCAACCGTTCATGGCCCGCATCGATGAGCACAGCCGCAACCTGCTTTCCTCCAGCATAATTATCGCACGCAACAATACTGGCATCAGCCTCCTTCGCCAAACGGTTAAAGAGAATAACGGGCGTATTCGTCGCGGCGCAGATGTCGGCCATTTCAGAAGAAAGACTAGCCGCAGTGATAATCAACGCATCGACTCGATATTGCAGCACACGCGCCAGAAGCGCATCGATCTCATCCTCTTTTTCTGCGGTAAAAACGAGTAATTGATAGCCGATTTCTTGCAGGCGGCTGGCAAATTTTTGCATCATATAGGCATTGAAAGGGCTGCTCATGCCCGCTAAAACAAAGCCAATAATGTGCGTCTGCTGCGTAATCAAACTGCGGGCAATGCCGTTTGGGCTATACCGCAATTTGGCAGCGGCCGCCAATACACGGTCTCGCTTGATTGACGATACGTTGCCACCATTAAAGGTGCGTGAAACGGTTGATTGCGAAACGCCCGCTGCCTTTGCTACATCGATTGAAGTAATCCGTTTTATCTCTGAGTTCACTGGTAAGATGAAGTTTTCTCCTACTTTTCTCTGCGCACCTTACGTCTCCGCGTTAGAGTTAATGGGTCAGCACTACGAATCGCTGTAGCGTCGCACCCGCAGATCGGCCTGCTCTTTATGTCCCCAAAAATTCTCGATTGCGCACAACCGCGAACAATATTCGCCTACCATTGCGCTAGCCTCGGGCGACACTTTTTGATACGTCACTGTCTTGATAAACTTACCCACCCATAGACCGCCTGTATAGCGCGATGCCCCCTTTGTGGGCAACGTGTGGTTCGTACCGATCACCTTATCACCGTAAGCTACATTTGTCTCTGGTCCCAAAAAGAGCGCACCGTAGTTAGTCATGTTTTCTAGATAATAATCAGGGTTAGCCGTCAACACCTCCACATGCTCTGCCGCAATCCGATCTGCCTCGGCCAACATTTCTTCTTGACTTTCCACCAAAATGATCTGCCCATAGTCTTGCCATGCTATGCCTGCAACATCAGCAGTTAGCAACGCTTCCAACTGTCTGCCGATTTCTACCTCCGTTTCGCGGGCCAGGCTTTCGCTTGTCGTAATCAATATTGCAGGCGACGTAGGCCCATGTTCAGCTTGACCAAGTAGATCCGTCGCGCACATTTCCGCGTCGGCTGTCTCATCGGCTAACACCAAAATCTCGGTCGGGCCAGCCAGCAAGTCGATGCCTACTTGGCCAAAAAGTTGGCGTTTGGCTTCAGCCACATACGCATTACCGGGGCCAACTAGCATATCTACCGATTCGATAGTTTCAGTGCCTAGTGCCATGGCCGCCACTGCTTGAATGCCGCCCAAAATGTAAATCTCATCCGCGCCCGCCAAGTGCATCGCGGTGATCGTTGCAGCAGGCAGTTCCCCGTTGATCGGCGGCGTACACGCGATCACCCGCTTGACGCCAGCCACTTTCGCGGTTAACACACTCATGTGCGCCGACGCCACCATCGGATAGCGCCCGCCGGGTACGTAGCAGCCTACGCTATTCATGGGAATATTCTTGTGTCCCAGAATCACGCCCGGCATCGTTTCGACTTCTACATCATGTAAAGCCGCACGCTGCGCTTTGGCAAAGTTGCGTACCTGCGTCTGCGCGAACTTAATATCGTCAATAGTCTGCTGCGACAAGCTTGCCACAATCGCCTCGCGTTCTTTCATGCTCAGCCGAAAATTTTCGGGCGACCACTTATCAAACTTCTCCGACAGCTCACGCACCGCCGCGTCACCACGGGTCCGTACATCGTTGATTGTCGATTCAACCACCTGCCGCACTTTGGCATCTGCCTCTTCAACCGCTTCAACGCCAATTCCTTCTTTTATAAATTTTGCCATCTCAATTCTGCCTTATGTTAGTATCTTCTTAAAGCGTGGCGGTAGCACCAGTTTAGAAACCAAGCGAGTACCTTACCGCTATTTTATTTAGAAGATACTCGTATTGTTCAAAGTTCTTTGGTTTAGTCCTATCAGGTTTGATGGGATTATTAAGAGGCACGATAGTTCATGCCCAATAGACATTATCAAGCTAAGCGCTGATAGCTGATTTTGTGCCTATTTCTTGCGCTGCCGGAAGATACGTCAGCAAAAAAGGTCGCTCACGATGTCATTCCTGCCCCTACCTGCGCAGGGGTAAACATCCGACAGGAATCCAAAGTCGCTCAAGTGGACCCCAGCCTTCACTGGGGTGACATCGAATTATGTGGGCCCGAATACCTCTGATCTAGGCTTCATCCCTTAGCTTGATACGTATCGAGCACGATAGTTCATGCCCCTACGGATTGAACCGTTCTTTTTTGTTTTTCTTAGCAGTTCTTCGCGTCTTCGCGATAAATTCCCTGCTCCTCAATCAAGCACCATACCCCAATCAATCAATCTGGCTTATAAATCTGCTTCAACAACGCAAACTCATCAAAGCAGCTCCACTCCTGCACAAATTTCCCATTGCGGATCTCATGATGCGTGATTCCCATGAGAAACGTTCGTTTCCCCGTCGGTTCCCCATACCAACCCGGTCCATCGTGGCTCCCTTGCAGAATCCAACGCGTTGCCACACGACCATTTGTCATATCGCCCAGAAAGCAAACGTGATCAATTGTCAGCGCCAAGTCCGAAAAAGCGGCAAGACGCGCAACAATCCACGCCATATAATCATTGCGGCCATAAAGCTTGCGATAGGGTGGCACCCATGCCAGATAGTTCTCAGCATAATAGTCACGAATCTTGTCAAAGCGCCGCCAGTTCCAAACCTCGTGCAGCGCGCGGCGCACAAACCCCTCGATATCGTGCTCATCCATCATCTGCGGCGGATCTTCCGGCGACATCTGACCACGCAGCCGCTCGGGTTCGGCTAGTGCAAGCGGCACCGGTGGTTCCATCCCCGTTGTCGTGGCCGTGCGTTGCGCTATCGTTCGTGCAAGTTCATGCGGATTGTAGCCAAGCTGCAAAATCAAAGCTAACTCATCGCGGCAGATCCATTCTTCGATTACCCAGTTATCGCGCACCAAACAATGCGCCACACCATAACGTTGAACCTTTCGCCCAGTCGGTGGCCCATAAATACTGTGGCCCGTATTGCGCCCTAGCCACGAAATTCGATGCGACGAATGAAAGCCATCCACATCATTACCCGCCCAAATCACGTCATCGGCAATCAGACGAATATCCGGAAACGCATTCAGCGTCTTGATCGAATCGGCAATCACCTTGTCGCGGCCGTAGGTTGTGCCGTCCGTTGTATGGATCGCAATGTTGCTGCCGTAATGTGTGTAGATCAGACCCATACCGCGCTCTTCCCAAATCTTATGGGTACAGCGCACAATATAATCTACAATATCAACGTAATCATCGTCAAAGCCGCGCATCGACTGGCGCTTTTCCGTGCCGGGGTTCATCAATTTAGCGATATCGTTGTGCTTTGCATCGGTGATGGGGAGAGTCGATTTTTTCCTATCTTTTGTTTCAGAAGCCATCTATATTCCTAATCTATTCAATTTGTAGCAGAAAAGCAATCAAATCTGCAATGTCCTGCTCGTCAAAAATTTCGCCATACGTTAGTGGCATAATACCGTTATAATACCCATCAATCACATACGCATTTGGCGCAACAATCGACTCAAAAAGATATTCGGTTGCACTCGTTGCAGTGCCGGTATACGTTGCGTGCTGCCATCGTTCTTCGGCACGCTGCGCAATGCCTTTATTACCCGCATAATTTTTAGCCTTCCACGACGGACCCGTGCCGATCTGACCAATCAAATGGCAGCCGATACAGGCTTGCGTTGTCAGCAATTCTTCCCCGCGTTCAGGATCACCGACGGGCAAAGCAAGCGTAATATCAATCGCTACCGCATCATCCGCTATTTCTGGAGTTGATTCTGGCAGGGGTGTTGGTAGGCCGCGTATATCAAAAACTTTTTTAATAGGAAGCGTTTCGGATATAGGCTCTACACTACAGGCAGAGACGAAAAGTGAGAACACAAACAGTAATACAGTAATAATCTGCTTCATGATTCATGCCTCCAAAAAATAAAATTATGCTGGAAAAAGAGCAAGCAACTTTTTGGCACGCGCCGCCACAGACTTGCGGCTATCTTCTGTGCGCCGCCCCAACTGAGGGAGTAGCCACTCTTGTAGCTCGTCATCATGCTGCGCCCAAGCCGCCAGCGTCTGCATCGAATAGTTGAGCACAATCCAATCTTCCCATGTGGTTAAATTGCGCTTAAGAATCTCTTTCGCGTCGGCTAACTGCTCGGCGCTCATAGACGAGCCCAACATTTCAAAAAGGATCGCCAGCGTCCACTGTGTAGATGCCTGTTCGATTGCGGCAATCTCGGTCAAAAATTTGTCAATGTACGGAACCAGCCAACTTGGCTGTGCAATCGAAATGCGCTTCATCACGCTTGACACACGCAGCCGCACTACTTCATTTTCGCTGAAATAACAGTTATACAAATCCGGCAGCCGCGCCCGATCCGCAAGAAGTAGTTCTGTTACTTCCACAGTCCGCCCAAGCGAGTTGTGGTGACCCCCAGTTAGCATTTCTTCGAACGATTCTTGTGGCACAAGTTCACTACGCCCAAAGCTGCTGTGACGCAATCCGAGCGCCTTCTGCCATAGCCCTTAACTTGCCCCAACAAATTTCTGGATGCACCGCACCAAAACCAGCGAAGGTACCAAAGCCACAATCCGTGCCAGCCAGCACTCGCTCGCGGCCCACAATATCCGTAAAGCGCAGGATCCGCTCCGCCACCAGTTCGGGATGCTCCACATAATTTGTGGTCGTATCCAGCACGCCGGGCACCAACACCTTGTCATCAGGAATGTCGGCATCGGCCCACGTTTTCCACTCGTGTGCATGGCGCGGATTCGACGCCTCGAAGAGCAGCGCTTGCGGTTTGGCCTTCAGCACTACCGGCATGATCAGATCCAGCGCAACGTCGTGCGTATGTGGCCCTTCATAGTTGCCCCAGCACAAGTGCATACGCACGCGGTCCGCAGGGATATTGCGCAGCGCGTGGTTAAGCGCCTCGACTTGCAGATTAGCGTTACGTAAAAATTCGGTATCGTTCTCATCACGAAAGCGAATATGCCGCCCCATTGCCAAATCGGGCGAGTCGATTTGCAGCAGTATCCCTGCGTTAACAATTGTTTCGTATTCAATGCGCATCGCTTCGGACAGCGCCTCGATATACTCTTCTTGTGTTTTGTAAAAAGTGTTGGGCTGAAAGACGGCAATCACGCCAGGCGAAGCCGCATTCATAAAGCCTTCGGTTGCGCCCGCCGCATCCATTGCAGCCTTGAGGTGTGCAATATCGTTATCCAGCGGTTCCGAATTAACAAACTCAATCGGCGCGTCGCAGATGGGGCGATGATATTTGGGCGTGCCGCCCGAATCGGCTAGCTTTTGCTTATATGCGGGGAAATCGTCCAGATCCTTTGGCGTGGCGCGCGGCATTTCGCCGATGATGAAACCAGAAAGTCGATGTCGAATGTATGTCGCGTACGAGATCTTGCTCATCTCGCCATCACTTACCACATCTACGCCCGCGTTATGCTGATTCTGCACAGTCTCTTTAACCGCTTCGGCCATCACCGAATTATAGGCAGACTGTTCGTACGCTTCACCTTGATCTTCGGCAAAGAGCATATCCACCACTGGCTGCGGCCGCGGCATGGATCCAACATGAGTAATTAAGATACGGTCTGTACTGAGTTGCATAAATGGCCTCTTAAGGTTTAAAGATGAATTGCTAGTCTTCTGGAGGGAGAGAAATAATCAAGTAATTGTTTTAGATGACTACGTAGTCATTATGTAGACAGGCGCAGAATACATGAATTCTCTACACTTGTCAACTACCGTTCTTTTGTCGAGCATTCTTTTATTTAGAGATCGTTTGTTGGCATATTGCCGAAAATCCCATACCCATTGCTTTTCTGTCCTGATGTGTCGCACGAGATGTGATCTGGTTATCAAAACAAGCACAAAAATAGATATTACTTTATTTTTCGCCAATTTTATAGATAAAAGCAACTTTTAACGTAAGAATGAGCTTCAACACTATGGAGAATCAGCTACAACATTACGACAAGTTATTTGCGCCATTTTATCCTTCCAACTTTATAGAAAAATAGTTAAGCTAAAATAGATTTTGAAAGAAAAACATAAGGTATCAAACAAAAACGTAAGATAAAAGGCAAGAATTCAAGCGTTATTATGCAGAATAGAGACATTTATCCGATATTTGCCCTATGGGATAGTACCTCGAAGAATTGCTTTCGCAAGTGACACTTCTAATGGCTATTAAGCCAAAAGGATCTATTATGAGAATCAGGTGTAGAATTTTTAAACAGCATTTTTGCATTATGCTCGTCTTTGCAATATTGCTCGGTATATTAACAGGTGTCCAACCGACAAATGTGCTGGCACAAAATTGTACGGCTAGCAGCAGTATTTCGTTTGGCCCAAATTTGGAATCAATTTCACAAAGGCAAGATGTAGTACTAGATGCTATGTTTGAAAGCATGTTAGGCGTTTCGATTAATATGGCAGAAGCAGAATGGGGAGCGCTTGCACAGAACCACGTAAACTTAGCCCATTTGCTGGAAGATCTAAAAGCTTCTGGTAATTATTTTTCTCTTGAAGAAGTCACCAAAGCAGAACTTACATTTAGAGAGTATCTTCTATCGCTTGCCTCTTTGTTATATTATGAGGGAAATATCGACGCCGCCAATGCATTCATCGAATTGTATCGCGACATCGAGGGGCTAGCGGGTACAGTCCAACTGGAGAATCTATTTAGATTTGATGTCCCGCTAGAAGCAATCGATAATATAGAGATCAATACACTTGATTTATTTACCGGCCTCGCTCAACTTTATAACCTCAATCTTTCCCGTATACCAAACTTAGGCATACCACTTTTAGGAGAAAACTTTGGGGTAGGCACCGCGATTGAATTTGTAGAGTTTCGTGTACAGGTGACCGAAGCTCCAACATTTATTATCGATTCTGCTGGCGCAGAATTTAGTTCTGGCGCAGTGCGATTGCAAGTAGATTCTCAACTGGTTGATATTAATTTAGATACAAGCCAGATTGTAGATGATCTCGAAGCAAAACTTGGTACGGTAGGGTTGGGTCTGCTCAATATTGAAGTTGAAAGTCATATCGGCGAGTTGACACTCTACTCTGATCTAAAAAGTACTCATGGCACACTGCAATTAGTAGATCTTCTGACTAGCAGCATTCAGGTCGATGCTACGCCCGGCGCAGTGAATCTATACAGTGGCAAGATTTCAGATCAACTTTTCTTTGATCCTGCCGCACGAATCTCCCCAACGCTGGATCTCGGATTTGCAGACATCGGTACAGTAGCATTGACAATCAGCATACCACTACAGCCAACGATAGTGGTCACAAGTACAATTGGAATGCGTACATATGCAGAAGGAATCGCTCCCACACCGATTAGCTTGGAAGTTGGTGGCGAATTATCCACGACTGCATCCATTGATTCGAATGTTGATATAGCGACGGAACTTTTGAATGATTTACAAGTCAATATGGAAATCGATGTTGACAGCAGCCTTAGCGATGCAATCGACGGTTTAACCGCGGGGGTAATTGATACCGAAACGCTGGTACGATCGCTCTTTGAGAAGGCCACAAAGGATAGTCTTGAACAGCCCTTAGACGTTCTCACAACAGATTTTGTTGACCCAACACTTAAAGCAATAGGGTTCGGTCTGAGTGGTTCTACCTTATCCTTAGCTGGTATAACTCAACTTTGCCCCGATATCTCTATCAATGCGGATCCATCAACTGAAACAATTGAATATTTGGCCTTCTTATCGGAATTGGACCTCACGAATGATAATAATGTTTGTGTTTCGTCTAGTCATACTTTAGCTGACTTTGATTTAGATAATGCTGCGCTAGTAGATGATCTCCTAGGTTCACTTCTTGGGACCACATTGGGATTAACTAAAGCTAATTTGCAAGATCTAGCAAATGCTTCAATATATGTAGAGAGTCTGCTCAACCAGCTTGAACCTAGTGGTGAATCAGCAACCATCGAACAGCTTATCAACAAAGATATCACTCTATCACAAATTTTCAGCGCAGCAAGTGCTGTGGCAACCAGCAATAACCAAGAATCTCTTAGCAATGCATTCGATATGCTGCAAGCAAGTACAGAGGATTTGCCTGCAACCGTATCAATTGATGATCTATTTCACATCGATTCGACCGTCGAATCAATGGCTGATAGTAACATAAATGCATTTGAACTAGTTATCACATTTATTGAACTTTACAATTACAATAATAGTACGGTTACACCACCCGTTATAACGATACCAAGTAATGAGCTTGGATTAAGCGGCGTCGTCGATTCGGTTGATTTACAAATGCAGATTGTAGATACACCTATTATATTGTGCGGGTCAGCAGGATCGGAGGTAAATAATAGTGGCGTACGTGTCAAAGCAGGTCTCAACATGGCGGATATTGCTGTTGATGTAAATGAAATGGAAGGTCTACTCGATCTACTACTAGACACTGTTCCAGAAAGTGTAGCAGTGGAAGCAGAGTTAGGTAAGCTTGATCTGTATCTTGATATCTCTCCCGATACGGGCATTATCGGCTTGGTTGACACAATTAGCAATGTTGTTGAAATCGGTGCAACATCGGGCGACGTAGATGTGTATATCGGGACAATTGATGACGCGGTTTTCTTTGATCAGACAAAAGCTATCTCAGAGACAGCGGATCTTGAGTTTGGAACAATTGGAACCTTTACCATTACATCACAGTTGACGGGAGAAACGCAGACGACTGAGTTAGAAGTACGAGCGGCTCAGACTGATAGTTCACCAACCAGCCACGTTTTTGAATCTAATGGCCCATATCCAAAAACTCTTTCGATTAAGGGAGACAGCAATAGTAGTACTAGATTTTCCGTTGATCTTATGGACTCTCTCGAATTTCGTACGGACAGTGATTCCAGTGAAGAATTAAATGAGATTGTTAATTTAGCTCTTATGCCAAAATTAATCGATACTGCCTCGGAAATCTTAAGCCCAACTATTAACAGCACATTATCAGTAATCAATAGGGATATATTGTCCGATGGCTTAGGGTTAGGAGTCGACAATATAGATATGACCATTATCAGACAAATAGAGAATCTGCCAGTCGAGCTTATTCTAGATTCTGATGGTGACAATGTTTCTGACAATGATGAAGACGTAAATAATGATGACAACCCGCTTAACGATGATTCTGATGGTGACGAAAATCCGAACTATCTCGATGATGATGATGACGGAGACGGTGTTTCTACCCCAAATGAGGATCTAAAGCAAGATGGCGATCCAACTAATGATGATTCTGATGGTAACGGAATCGTAGATTTACTCGACAGTGATGATGACGGGGATAGTGTAGAGACCGAAGACGAAGATCCAAATCAGGGTGGTGATCCAACCAATGATGATTCTGATGATGATGGAACATCAGATAACCTTGACCAAAATGATGGCCCTAGTATCGATAACTCTAATAGCGATGATTCAAACAATAATGATTCCGACAGCAACGGGAATCCGGACTCTGAGGATACAGACAATGATTCTGTTTCGGATCTCTTTAGAGACAATTCCGACACCGCAGAAGAGAATTGGATCTTCTTACCCATAATTGATTAAACTATATGCTATTGCACTTCATATAAAACGTAGTGAAGCCTTCGAAATTTATGACGTGCAATAGCAGTTACCTCTATTTTATTGAAAAGATATAGGTGGTATATGTGGAACTTGTCAATTTCATGAAGGCTTTCCGGGTAAATATATTTCTATGTTAGCCTAAAAGCCAGCACGAATCAGTTCGACCCGTGCTCGATTCGCACCCATGTCGGATTGCCCCAACCGTGCAGCAGCGCGTACGTGAATCACGCCAGCTTTCTCGTCGATCAAAAACTCGTTGTCGTCTACATAACCCATTAAGCGGCTGCGGGTTGTGGCGTGGATGTAATTGCCTTCGTTTGTTTCGATGGTGGCATTTGGCAATGTGTTGAGCGCGGCGAACAGTTTGGTGCGCGCATCGGCTGCGCTGCCGGTAAAGGCAATTGGAGCAATCGCGTGTCCGGCGTCGGTGGCAAAGGAACTGACACAGTTTGGCATATCGGCGCAAGGAGCAAGTTGATTATTGTTTACACCAAGGTTCGTCGGTTTTTTACTCAGCGATGGAATGGAAAGACGTAAAACGATTGCGGCAATAAAAAGAAAGATAATGAAGTAAAGAAAATATTTTAGCATTTTTGGGTTCCTGAATAATATATTTTTTAATTCTGTCAGAGTTGGTGGGATATCAGTTGGTTCGAGAAACGATGATCCAAATCTGTAGAGGCACGATATATCGTGCCCAATGGAGAATCTACGAATTATATCTTTTTCACAGTATAAAATTTTCCTCCTTACCGCAACATTAAATTATCCGCCCCGTTCGGCAAAGTTAGCCGCTGAAAATTATTTTTCGGATCGTAGACCGCAACAATTAAGCGTTGAGCCGCGAGGGTCGGCGTGTCGAGAATAAACGTCTGTGTTTCAACCTGACCGGGCAACCACTTGGATGACCCACGCGGCAGCGCAAGATCCGATTGCCGGACGGGTTGACCCGCATCGTCTAGAATTTGTACCGTGGCATAATAGTCGATCCGCGGCACGTCTGCCGCCCGCCACGCCACTGTAATCGACACTTTTCCATCGTCGGTTGGAGCACTTTCGACAACGCCAAGTAAGTCAATCTCTTTGCCAAAGGTTGCGTCCATCCGTTGCGCTAGCAGCGGCACATCAAAGCTGCGCGTGCTGGGCAAAATAGTCACTCCATTTTGCAGCGCACCATGCCCATCCACTGCAAGTGAAAGCAGATAATCGCCAGCGGGCGCATCTATCGGCACGCGCAATTCGTGGACCGTATGTACGTGGACAACATTAAGATCCGCGTGACTCCGCGGCCATGCAAGCGGCTGGCGCGCGTCGAATTGTTGATCCGCCCCAATCCACTGGATGCGCAACGTTTTTTCCTCGGGCAACGGCTGCCTTGCAAGCCAGTGAATATCCGCTTGGATCGGCTCGCCCGGTTCCGCCTCGCCCGCTGACAATGCCACCTTTGCCGCAAGGGCCGCTGACAGCTCGTGGTGCCCCGTAATGGTGCCGTCGCCCGAGGTGATGGGCAAACGCAAAGAGAGCGGCAACAGAGCCTGCTTACCCAATGGAGCACCACTTGGGGCCAAGAGATCAAGCGTCGCCGATTCGTCCAAAACATTATACACGCTCAGCGCCAGTTGATAGTCACCAGCCAGCGCGCCGAGGCCAGCCCAGTCACGCGCGGGAATGCGGCCAACGTTGATTTCGCCCGGTCGCCAGCGCGTGGTTGGGAATTCGTAGGCAACGGGGCGACGATCCCGTAAACGATGATAGGGCAGATTCTCCTGCGTGCGCAATTCGCCAGCAATGCGATAATCGGGCAGGTCGGCGAGTGGAGAGATACCGTTGCTGTAATTGTCGTGTAGCGTCCAGTAGAGCAGCAGCTCATCGGCGACGTTGGTGCTGCTGCCGATGAGCACAAGTTGGTTGCCAAAGTTTACGGTCTCTTGGCTCAGCGTGGATGGCGTGGGCGAAATTTGGTCGGCGCGCAGATCGGTAAAGTGTTCGAGTTGAAGCTGCCAAAATTCGGCCCGATTTGTCTGATGCGTAGCCGCACTTTCGAGATGGAGCGCAGCAGTCTCCATTGGATCCACAAATTGATCTTGCCAGCGCACTAGCCACGCACCCTCTTGATCGGCCAGCGCGTCGCGTAGAATTATCCCACTTTGCACATAGTCGAGCGTGGCGTTTGTGTCGAGAATTTCAAGATCGGGCAGACGCACCGCGGCCATGTCGGGTGCGTAATAGTTCCAAATAGGCCATGTGTGACCGCTGACCAAAATAACCGCTTCATCGGCGCTTTTATGAGCGCGTACGTGCTGTGCTACCTCGCGCCACTGCGCTTTGGTGAAGGCATCATCACCAAACCAATTGCGGATCGACAGGCCAAAGTTGACGGTTAGCAGCAGTACAAGTACCACGCCCGCTAGTCGCCACCCGATACGCGCTGATTGGAACATTCCACCGGCAGCAACGCTCCACAGCAGCAGCAGACCGGGCAGCGCAATCATCACATACCGTGCGTTGAATTTAGGCACAAAACGGGTCAAAAGCAGGATCAGCGCGCAGGGAATCAGCACCCAGCAGACGACGTAGATAAGCGTTATTCTCGATTGCCACAGCAGCCACAAAATCGCAACCAGAGTAACAAGCGCAAGCATGCCCAGTGGCAGTGCAGCATGGCTCTCCAAAATGGTTTCGCCAGCGATAAAGGTGATCAACGCATGGCGTATAAGCTCGGTCAATTTGACCTGCCCAGGCAGATAGCTTGTGTCCATTGCCAGCCGTGTAAAAAGTGCGCCAAACCACGGGATGTACAAAATCAGGACTGTAAAATTGGCGGCCAGAAATAGCTTTAGGGTCTCACTTTTTGGCCGTGTTAGCAGATACCCCACCCCAATTGCCAGCATCAAAAAAAAAGCAAAATAGTGCGTGTATACCGCCGCCGTCGCGGCCAAAATAAATAGGAGCCAGTTACGGCGCAATAGTAACACCCCACACAAAATTACCAACGCAGTCAGCATGGCGTACATGCGCGCCTCTTGGCTATAGTAAATCAGCAGCGGGTGCAAAGCAGTTAAGAGGGAAACGACGAGTATCGCACTAGCCTGACTACGCGAAATTTTTCGCGTCAGCGCGACCATCAACGGCACGGTGAGCGTGCCAAACCAAACCGAGGGCCAGCGCAAGTGCCATTCGCGCCAGTCGGTTAAATTGCCCCAAGCAGAGATAATATAATAGTAGAGCGGTGGCTGAATATCGCGAGCTGTCCAGCTTGTGAGGCTCATAAAATCAAGCTGCGCAACAGTAGCCGTCACCCCTTCGTCGTACCACAAACTCTGCAGGTCGAGCGCAAATATACGCAGCGCAAAGGCCAGCAAAATCATTAGCAACAGAAGCAGCCGCGTCCAGAATACGCTCATGCGTGGTCGGCCCCTTTCTCTAAATCAGCTCTACTGTCGCTTGCAATTATAGAAGATTTTTTTTGACGATCTGCGCGCTGATCATAGAAGTCGAATCCGGCACTAATTGCTGCTGCGAAGAGTTCACCCACTGTTGTCCACAGTCGCATGGCAAGGGCCGCCACGGTGACAGCAGTTGCCCCCATGAGCGGGGTTAGCAGCACAAAAAAAGCCCCCTCGCGCACGCCAAGTCCACTGGGCGTGATGACGCTCAGGTATCCGATTGTGTATGCGATGGCGTAGACGGTAATCAAGTGTGACGCGAAGTCGAGCATCTGCGCGGTTGTAAAATCACTCAGTGCAATCGTTAGCGTAGCAAAGCAGATGCCCCACGTGATCCAGTGGCAGATGGCGACAAGAATCAGCCGCAGCAGGTCGCGCCAACCAAGTGTTGCGTTGAGTGGATCGCGCCCAGTTTTTTGCAGCGCCCAGTTAATGCAGCAGATCAACCAGTCGGGCCGCAGCAGAAACGCCAGCAGCGGGATTACGCCCAGCGGGATCAGCCAGATTATGACGCTGTTGAGATACTCTGTCAGCAGACCAAAGTTGCGCGTAACTCCAAAGTAGAACGCGGCAATTGGTATTGAAGAAAGTAAGAGTACAATTTGATAGAGCAGCACGGATGTCATCGTCGCTTCGGGCGCAAATCCCCATCGGCGACAGTAGATCGTGAGACTAAGTGGCTGCCAAATGTTGCCCGGAATATAGCGCGTAATTGCGCTGAGGAACCAGAAACGCATGGCGGAGAAATAGGGGAGGGTAGGATCGTGATTCGTGATTCGTGATTCGTGGGTAGGAGGAGGCTGTTGTTTTCTAGATATAGAAATTAGGTGCAGAATGGTTCGCCAGAGGCCGATTTCGATCAGCCAGCTAACAAGCATAAAGAGCGCCGAAAGCGCTAGCCAGCCGTTGTGTAAACGCCATGGATACGCGCGTAAGTTGCTCCACTGGCTTGCCAGCAAGCCAGTGATGAAGAGCAAAGCCAACCCCAAGACGATTGGTTGTATCCAGTTTGCTAGCCGCTTTAGCATTGCGTCCAATCCTTTGACAAAGTCATGCGCTCAAGTTTACGATAAGGTCAGCACTTTTACCAAAGGATTGTGCTACAGAGAACCAAATGCATGAAGGGTATTTCACAGCATGAGCACATATACGTACGACTATCCACGACCAGCCGTAACGGTCGACATCACCGTCTTTACATTTCACGAAAACGAACTAAAAGTGCTGCTGATTCAACGCAAAGTTGATCCATTTGCTGGGGGGTGGGCATTGCCCGGCGGCTTTGTGGATGTGGATGAGAATCTAGACGCGGCTGCACTGCGCGAGCTAGCCGAAGAGACAAACATCAAAAACGTATACTTGGAGCAACTTTACACCTTTGGGCAGCCCGAACGCGATCCACGCGGGCGCGTGATCACCGTGGCGTACTTTGCGCTACTCAGTTTAGACGAAGCGGCTAAGCAGCAGGTGCAGGCGGGTGATGATGCGGGCCATGCGGATTGGTTCAACGTTTATGATCTGCCCCAGCTTGCATTTGATCACCACGCGATTTTGGGCTATGCGGTGCAGCGGCTGCGTTGGAAGCTCGAATGGACAGCGGTCGGCTTCTTCCTGCTGCCAGCAGAATTCACGCTGACCGAATTGCAGCAAGTTTATCAAACGGTGCTCGACACGTCGCTCGACAAGCGCAATTTTCGTCGCAAAATGTTGGCCGCTATGAGCGAAGGAGTTAGTGTACTCGAAGAGACGGGTGACGTGCGCAAAGGCGATCATCGCCCCGCCAAGCTCTATCGGTTTTCGGCCAAGGCCATCGAATTAGAGCAGGTCCGCAAGCGTTTTCCGTGATTTTTTAGGTGTCTTTTTAGATTCGTGTCAGTTAAATTTTGTACTTTTTTGTGCAATGGCACTGTTCTCAGATTAGTGTATATATTGCCCACCGTTGAACAATGCCAAACGCCGCAAGAACACAAATAATCAGATCTTGCTTTCCACCGTGTTCAGCTTAGTAAAATGTACAACATCAGTATAAATCACTCGCGCAAATTCCGCAGCCCTGCCTCCGTATGGCGAAAGCCGCACGCCCGATAAAAGTCTACCAAGTGCGGCTCAAAGTCCACGTGCAGCCACGTAATCCCCGCGGCCTCGGCAATCGAAGATGCTCGTTCGACCAGCACTCCGCCGATCCCCTGCCGCTGGTAGAATTCATGCACAGTTGTATCGAGTATAAATGCATGAATCCCACCATCCCACGCTACATTCACAAAACCAATCAGCTTGTCTTCGTCGTACGCACATATGTAAGTCAAGTTCCGTTCGCGCACGTGGTCAAATGTGGTTGGAGTGAAGTTCCCCCACGCGGAAACAAAGAGTTCATTTAGCTGTTCGTCGGAGACGATAGGTCTTGTGCGGTATATGACCATCCTTTACTTACCCCACGATCTCTTCCATAAAGACCATTGCCGTCTCGATTCCGCGCCAGAAATTGGGCAAGTGAAACTTCTCATTCGGCGCGTGCAAATTGTCATCGGGCAGACCAAAGCCCATCAAGACCACAGGCATATTCAATTCACGCTGAATGTCTCCCACAATCGGGATCCCGCCTCCTTCGCGTTTGAAGACAGGCTCGGTGCCAAAAACTTTCCCATACGCCCGAGCCGCTGCCTGAATCGCGGGCAGATCCATTGGCGCGAGAAATGCAGGCGCACCAGCCCCGCGACTTTCGACCTTGACCGTGATCGTCTCTGGCGCAAGCTCTTGCAGATAGTCGTCAATTAGCTTGCCAATGCGGGCTGGTTCCTGGTCCGGTACGAGACGACAACTGACCTTTGCATGAGCCTGGCTGGGAATCACCGTTTTAAAACCCTCAGTAATGTAGCCACCCCACATGCCATTGATCTCCAATGTTGGGCGCGCGCCAATCCGCTCCACAACGGAATATTCTGGTTCGCCGTACGCAGCAGGCGCTCCGCTTATCGCCAAAAGCTCTTTGTCACCATAAGGAACTTTTGCCAGTACGGCCCGCTCATCCGCCGTCATCTCAGTCACGTTATCATAAAAGCCAGGAACCATCACGCGGCCATCCGTATCGTGCAGCGCAGCCAGCAATTCGGCCAATGCCTGGTTTGCGTTATGGATCGCACCACCAAACATGCCGCTGTGCAGATCCGACGTTGGCCCCATCACCGTGATCTCACCCGCCCACATGCCGCGTAACGAATAAGTGATAATCGGCTGCGTCGGTGACATGATACCAGTATCCGAAATCAGGCAAACGTCCGCGGCCAGCTTCTCTTTATTTTTAGGCACATATTTGGCAATCTCGGCTCCGCCCGACTCCTCTTCGCCCTCGACCAAAAACTTGATGTTGACAGGCAGCGCACCCTCTGTCTGCATAAAAGCTTCAACCGCCTTAACGTGGATAAAAGTCTGCCCCTTGTCATCAGATGCACCACGTGCAAAGAGATCATCGCCGCGCACCGTCGGCTCAAAAGGTGGCGTCTCCCACAGATCCAGTGGATCCACCGGCTGCACGTCATAATGGCCGTAAACCAGCACCGTTGGCTTGTCCGGCCCTGCGTGCAGCCAATCAGCATAGACAAGCGGATGCCCATCTGTCTCAATCAGTTCGACATTTTCCAATCCGCTCGATTCCATATTTTTGATCAACCAATTGGCCGCGTCGAGCAGATCTGGTTTGTGAGCGGGGATTGTGCTAATGCTGGGGATGCGCAGCCACTCGATCAATTCATTTACTTGTTGCTTCTGCGCACTTTTTAAATATGCTTGCGTTTCTTCATTCATAAAATTTTCTCTCTTTGCCTGAATTCTGGATGTTCTTATAAATAAATTCGTCTATTGATTAGCAAAATTCTAATTGATCATATATCCTAAATGTTCACGTGACCAAATTAGCATTTCGAAACAATTTTCAATGTTGACCAAACCCAACCACACCACGCTCGCAGACAAACTCGCATCAATCTATGGCGCAAACGCAGGCGCACAGCGAGCGCGCTATCAACACGCAATTGACACATTCGAAAAACACTTTGGATCGGCTGGCAAGCTCTACATTTTCCGTGCGCCAGGTCGCGTCAACCTCATCGGCGAACATACTGATTACAACCACGGATACGTCCTGCCAATTGCCATTGACCACGATATTCTGTTGCTGGCCCGTCCACGGCACGATGCAGAAATTCATCTAGTCAATATCGAGCCTCATTTCCTGCCGACCACATTCTCCATCGAAGCAAATGTGCCGCTGGCAGAGCAAGGCCATTGGAGCAATTATGCGCGCGGCGCGGCTCACGCCATGCAGCACGCAACCGAGCGTGGATTCGATGGCCTAGTGGTTGGTGCCGCCCCCCACGGCGTGCCGGTTGGCGCAGGATTAAGCTCATCCTCAGCGCTCACCGTGGTTATGGTTGCGGCCTTAGCGCACTTTGCTCACACAACGCTTTCCAAAACCGAGCAAGTTCAATTAGCGTCTGACGCAGAGTGGCATGTTGGCACCCGCGGCGGCATTATGGATCAATTCGTCGCGCTGCTGGCTCAACGCGATCATGCGCTATTTCTCGACTGTCGGCCGGCTACAGACGGTCGCTATCGCACGCAAGCGGTTCCGCTCCCGCCGGATTATCGCGTTACGATAGTTAACAGCGGCGTGCATCACAGCAACGTGCGCGGCGAATTTAATCAACGCGTCGCCTCGTGTCGAGCAGGCGTTGGGCTACTGCAGCAGGCCCTGCTAACAGAGAATTCAGTGAGAAAGGTAACGCATCTCCGAGACATTGAAGCTGATGAGTGGGTGGCGCTGTCGGCTCTGCTGCCCGAGCGCATCACCCGCAACGATCTGCGTGCTCGGCAGATCGATCTGCACGCATTGGGGCTATATGATATGCCCGGCATTGAGGATGAGACGCCATTAAAGCCACTTGCTCGTTGTCGTCATGTTGTTAGCGAAAATCAACGCGTGTTAGCGGCTGTAACCGCGCTGCAATCCAACGATGTGGCTCGCTTTGGGCAACTGATGGATGAGGCCCACAGCAGCGCCCGCAACAATTACGAGATTAGCTGCCACGAGATTGATCTACTGGTCTACGCGGCGCGCGAAGTAGACGGCGTAGCTGGCGCTCGATTGACTGGGGCTGGTTGGGGCGGTTGTATCGTAGCTGTGGTTCACCAAGAGGCAACCGAGCACTTTTCAACGCATGTAGCCGCTCGCTACGCGCAAGAAACAGGAAAAGAAGCAACAATTTTTGCTTGCCGTTCCACGCCCGGTGCGGGAATGGTTTATCAAATTTAGGAGCATACAAACACAAAATTATGGAAACACAAACTGATACACTCCCCCGTTGGGATGTTAGCACACTCTTTTCAGGCTTAGATTCACCCGCATTTAGTACAGCCGCCACCGATCACGCCAAAAGTATTGACGAGCTAACCTTGCTCTTTAATCAAATGCAGATTGGCTATGCTGATAAAATTGACGTAGATACAGATGTGGTCGAACGATATGAAACAGTCATGCGCGCCGTGGGCGATGTACTTGAAGAAAGCATTACTATGCGCGGCTACATCTATAGTTTTGTGTCGACCGATTCGCGCAACGATCTAGCCGCGGCACGTTTAAGCGATCTGCAAAATCGCATGGTAACATTTTCGGTTCTTACCACGCGCTTTGATCACTGGATCGGCGCAATGGACGTTGAGGCACTCATCGCCCAGTCAGAGCTTGCGAGCGAGCATGCCTTTCAACTGCGGCAGGCCAAAATTCGGGCGGCGCACCTCATGTCGCCCGTCGAAGAAGAGCTCGCCGCAAGCATGACGGTCAGCGGTGGTTCGGCATGGGCCAAACTACACGGCACGCTTAGTTCGCAGCTTATGGTAGAGTTTCAAGAGCAAGAAAATGGCCCAGTCGAAACGTTGCCCATGAGTGCGGTACGCAATCTGGCCCATCACAAGGATCGAGACGTACGGCGACGCGCGTACGAGGCTGAGCTTGATGCGTGGCAGAAGAACGGGGTTTCGTTTGCGGCAGCGCTCAATGGCGTCAAGGGTGAGGTATCGACATTGGCCGAACGACGGGGCTGGCAGTCGGCGCTCGACGCAGCACTCTTCAATCACGGTATCGATCAGCAAACGTTGGACGCCATGCTCGAAGCGGCCACCGAATCGTTCCCAGATTTTCGCCGCTATATGGACGCAAAAGCCAAGATACTGGGGGTAGAAAAACTTGCGTGGTACGATCTCTTTGCGCCAGTAGTCGAAGGCGGCAAAGAGTGGAGCTACGATGAAGCCACTAGCTTCATTCTGACGCAATTCGGGTCGTACTCGCCGCGCATGAAAAAGCTGGCACAGCGGGCGTTCGACGAAGATTGGATCGACGCAGGGCCGCGTCCGGGCAAGCGCGACGGCGCGTTCTGTATGCGCCTGCGTGACGAAGAGTCGCGCATTCTTTCTAACTTTAAGCCAAGCTATTCGGGTCTCAACACGCTGGCGCACGAATTAGGCCATGCTTATCATGGCTACGTCTTGGCAGATCGCAAACCGCTGTTGCGTCAATATCCAATGACGCTGGCAGAGACGGCAAGCATTTTTTGTGAAACAATTGTGCGCAAGGCCGCGCTAGATGCAGTGGATGAACAAGAGCAGATCAACATTTTAGAATCGTCGCTCATGGGTGCGTGTCAGGTTGTGGTTGATATTACCAGCCGCTATCTATTTGAAAAAGCTACCTTTGAAGGACGCAGCGAGCGCGAGCTTTCCATCATCGAGTTGAACGATCTCATGGTAGATGCGCAGCGCCAAACCTACGGAGATGGGTTGCGGGATGATGCACTGCATCCATACATGTGGGCCGTAAAAACACACTATTACAGCACATCGCGCTCGTACTATAATTTCCCATACATGTTCGGTTTACTTTTTGGGTTGGGATTATATGCCCAATACGTAGAAGATGAAGAGAAGTTCAAGCAAGGTTACGATAATCTGCTTAACTCGACTGGGGTAGAATCAGCGGCGGATCTAGCCGCGCGGTTTGGCATTGACATCCGTTCAAAAGCTTTTTGGCAATCGAGCTTGGATATGATCCGCGCGGACATCGATCAATTCGAGGCGTTGGCGAACGCATAAAATATGGCGTGCTAAGGAAATAGTAGAGAAGTAAAACTAAAAAAATCTCACGTCGTACGCACGGAATTGTGTGTATACAGCGTGAGATTTTTAATTTCGTAAACTTTCTCGAACAGCTATGCTACTGTGTGACAACGATCTTACCATGTAACAACAATGCTACTGTGTAAGAAGAGGTAGAAAGCTATTATAGCGAGAGCGCGGCACTTGGATTTGATCGCTAACGGTTGTTGATCCATCAGAAGCCACAATCACAAGCCAGTAGATATAATCAGAAGCGGCGTCGATCCCCGCATCAGTGTACTCGTAATTGTCGCCATCCGAAATTAGAATCAACTCGGATGTGATGGGCTGCGCATGATCAAAAATTTCGTCCGAGCTACGCATGATATGAAAGCCAGAGATATTGTCTTTGGCACTACTTTCCCAACGCAACGTTATATCAACTGTTTCTATCGGCACCGGCACAAAGGGTTGCTCAGGTTGTACAATGGTTCTTGCCTCGCAATTTGCGGCCACCTTGCTATTTGCCGTAGTTATGTCGTAAATTGTTGTGTTGTCGATCCTGCCTGTAACCATCTCGGCATTAGGCCCCCAGGCGTAAACAGCAACATCTCTGGCGGAATGGCCACTCGTGGCCCAACTTGCATGAGGGAATTCACCCTTCCCCATATTCTGCTCAACTTTTAAACCACCCGTTTCGTGGTCAGCTGTTACAATGATCAACGTATCTGTACGACCTTCTGCCCAATTTAATACAGTTTCTACCGTTTTCTCAAACGCAAGTAGCTCGTGAACCATATGAGGCATAGAATTTGCATGGCTTGCATGGTCAATTCGGCTTCCCTCTACCATCAGAAAAAATCCATCTGGATCCTGCTCTAGCAATTCAAGCGATTTTGCGGTCATTTCCCACAGGTGCGGATAATAATCATAGAATTTATTCATGCCATACGCGTAATCAAGCTCGTACGGCATATCACTTCTACCAAACCGCCCAAAGACTTTATTGTCGCTGGTGGCTGTTAACCCGTTTAATTCTTCACGGTTTGATACGATAGTGTATCCCGCATTGGTGGCATATCTATCACCACTACTATCTGGCCCCCCACCCATAATAATGTTGGGTTGTAGAGCATCAAAATAGTTTTTCAACAGGGTCTGATATTCAACTCGACTTGTTGCATGAGAGGCGAAAGCGGCCGGGGTTGCATGATTGATAACTGACGTCACAACAATTCCAGTAGATTTGCACCGTCCTTTAAAATATTCGAGCGATGTCTCTAGATTTCTGCCATTACCGGGCATATCTTTGCTAATAACGCCGTTGTTGACTTTTTGTCCGGTTGCCATGGCAGTGGCAGATGCGGCAGAATCTGTAATTGGGCTATTGGCAGAAGCGGTACTCATCTTTGCTTGATATGGTGCCGACTCAAATGCAAGCGTATTATGTACGCCATTTTCGTACATTCCAGCAGCAATAACTTGTTCGGGACCCATACCATCGCCGATCAATAAAATAATATTTTGGGGGGTTGTGTCTGTTGCAGCAATAAATGAAGCTCGGGGGATAGGTCTGACAGGTTCAGCGTGTGCATTTTGGGCAATGCCCGCTGGAGTTATGAAAACAAGTAGAATTGTACAAAGAATTAGCCTTAAGTGATGACTAAGCTTAGCAAATGTAGCAAATCGAATAAAATCCATAGCGGCGCAATCTTTCTTTTGATAATAGATGAGACATTTGAACAGAGTACAAAAACGTGATCGATATAATAGTCTTTGTCCCTCAATCAAATAAGATATCTATGCTGTGAAGAAATAACAATGCTCATATGAACGGCAAACTGAAGACGCGCCATTTTTTCTCTAAAGATATGGACAATTTCAGCCGAATACCGATATGAGCCGATAACAAAGTAAATGACAATAGGCCAAGTATGCAAAATGTACCTCTAAGCATCTGAAATGAATTGGTGTCAGATGTCTAGAGGTACATCTATAATCATTATACATAAATATAATGGGTAAGATTCTTTCATTTTCTTAAAAACGAAAGATGCATTCTAAATGAATGCAGCGTATCTTCTTAATATAGTGAGGGTGACCGCTTTGGCTTCACTGGATCAAAGTGCTCAGTGCAAAGCGATAGTAAGAAGACACAATACACCCTTTATAAAAAGGATAAATCAAAAAGTAATAGTGGAAAGTAACAGTAAATTTGTACTGCTGTATAATAAAAGACGAGAATTTAGCGATATTGTTACGCTCTATATCTGTTTCAGTCATAAATTGGGGTCAAAAGAGAAGAGTTCACTATGACACAAAAGGTTAATATCGGCATACTAGGTGCAGCCCGAATCGCTCGGGCGGGCATCATCAAACCGTCTCGATTTCAACGCGATGTCGATATCATCGGGATCGCGGCCCGTGATGTAAGCAGGGCCGAGCAGTTTGCAAAGAAGAACCAAATTCCGCGCGTGCATCGCACATATGAGGAGCTACTTGCAGATCGGGACATCGGCGCAATCTACAACCCATTGCCCAACAGCCTCCACCACGAGTGGACAATAAATGCGCTAGAGGCAGGCAAACATGTTTTGTGCGAAAAGCCTATTGCCTCCAACGCGATGCAAGCAGCAGAAATGGTGGCACTTGCGACAGAGAAAAATCTCATTCTGGCTGAAGCATTCCACAATTTGTACCATCCAATTTCGGCAGAGATGATGAAGATTATTCACAGTGGCGTGCTCGGGAAAGTACGTCGCGTGGAGGCTCATTTTTGTACCCCAATGTTCAAGAAAAACGATATTCGCTATGAGTATGAGCTAGCGGGCGGTGCCACAATGGATCTTGGCTGCTACGCAATTCGCCTCATGCGAATGCTCACCAGTGTGGATGAGTCTGGCGAGGAGATTGCGCAACAACGAAGGGTAGAAACAAAAGTCACGGCAGCAAAAGCGATCTGCATGTCGCCTCAAGTTGATCAGCATATGGAAGCAGACTTTTTGTTTACGCAAACTCATCTAGATGAGAAGAGTAGCGAGGTTATGCAGCATGAGATTCCCGGCCACATGACTTGTGCGCTTAAACATCGCGCCTTTCCACGCATCACGGCATGGGTCATCGGCGAGTCTGGCGTTTTGCAGGTAATCAACCCATTTGTGCCGCACCGTTTTAACCGAATGATAGTTATGACAAAAACTGGCGAAGGACGCGGCAAGAAAGTGAGCCGCTTTGTTCGTGGAAAAAGCAGCTATTTCTATCAGCTACAGGAATTTGTGAAGGCTGTTCAAGGTGAAAAAAATAGAATCATCTCGGCCCAAGACAGTATTGAAACCATGCGGCTGATTGACGACGTCTACGAACTGGCGGGGTTAAAAAAACGTGGGTTGACTGCAATTTGAACTACTCAATAACTTAATGCTCACATGCATAGTGATGGGCCAACAGATCCGCCCCAAAATCGTTCTCTGGATCGCGCCAAACGGAGTGAACGTGATTGGCATCATTTTGAACATTGTCATACTCTACCAAAAATCTCGGTCCTTGCAAGCGGTAGTAATGCCCTCTGTTTCTCTCTAATTTGCCCGCCCAGGCGAAATGAACCTTATCGATCCCCAGTGCCTCAATTTTCTTCATTTCAATTTCGGCTAATTCATCGGGCATGCGCTGCACATATTCGGCAATCAGCATCTTTAAAATTTCACGCTGCCCCGGCGTCATTGCAGCCGCTGCCAAACCACTGGGCGTTTTCGAGTAGCGAATCGGCTCCAACTGTTCTAACGTTAGAGACGAGCTCTCCATTTCACTGTCCAAAAATTGCATCATGTTCTGAACATTTGGCGGGTCGTTAAATTCTGGCAAGATGGCAGGCAGCGCATCATCAATCACGACTGGTCGGTTCAACTGTGTGATATCGGGTGGTGCAATACGAGACAACAGCGCAACGGATCTCTGCTCGTCATCCAAGGCATACATCATTTCGCGCGCAAGATCTTCATACACTGCCAGTGGGCGCAAGGTAGCAATGCCGTTCAGGCAAGACTCACCCGGATTCGACCCAAAAAAGGTGGGCGTCGGTGCGACAATCGTGCCATCTACAATTGTATAGTGAAGCGAAACATGGTGTCCTTCAAAGCGCCAACCCCACGGACTCTTCATATGCGGTGTGCCAAAAATAGTCAGATAGTACCGTAGCGGGTCGCGCCACCACACTTCGCTTCGCCAACCCTCTTTAGCATCTAATAACGGCTCTAGCCCCATTATAGTTGTGGCAGTATTATAGCCCGCGTGGCTTAATCCAGATGCGACAACCTTATGAGCCAACCGCAGTTGATGACGCTCCATTTCGTTAAGCGGCAACCCCTTCCTTTGAATAGGTGTATAATCCCAAAAAGTACGCTCTTCGTAATTATCAAAAGAAATAATTGCCGTTGTGCGCTGAGCAGGAGTAAGCGACGCAATAAAGTTGTCCACTGCCTCGCTCATACGATGCACGAGCTCTTGCGCACCTTGACCAAAAAGATCGTTCTGGGGTTTCGAGTTCATTATTAATGCTACCAGTAGATGGTTGATAAAATTTCGAGGGGGGACGGAGAGAGTATTAAGAGTAATCCAGAAAAACAGATAATGGGTTCTATCTTTGTAGGGTAACGCACATTATGTACACTGTCAAAACAGTGATTATTCTTCTATGCCGAATATGTCGCGTACAAGATATTGTGGACGCTGCTTTACCTCTAGAAAAACACGCCCCAAATATTCGCCGATGATGCCAAGCCCAATCATCTGCATACCGCTAAAAAAGAGAAGCATCACCACAATTGATGCGTAGCCGGGCACATCTATCCCAAAGCGTAGCGTACGAACGGCAATATACGCACCATAGCCCAGTGCAGCTAGCGCGGTAAAAAGTCCAAAATAAGTCCAGATGCGTAGAGGCAAAGTCGAGAAAGAAAAGAGGCCATCTAGCGCAAAATTCCACAGTTGCCAAGCCTTCCATTTACCCACCCCAGCAGCCCGCTGCGGACGTGTGTAGGTAACGGTTGTTTGCCGAAAACCGAGCCAAGCGAAAAGCCCTTTCATAAAGCGGGTGCGCTCGGGCAATTGCTTTAGCGCATCGACCACCCGCCGATCCATTAGCCGAAAATCACCCGCATTGGCCGGGATTGGCACATCGCCCATACGGCCAATTGCGCGGTAAAAAAGATTGGCCGTAAAGCGTTTGAAGAATGAATCGCTGCTGCGATCACCGCGGATTGCGACAATCATGTCGAAGCCCTCACGCCATTTTTCGACCATATCGGGGATCAGTTCAGGTGGATCTTGCAGATCTGCATCGAGCGGAACAACCGCATCACCGCTGGCGTGATCTAAGCCAGCCGTCAACGCGATTTCTTTGCCAAAATTGCGCGCTAGATCGATAATTTTGATACGTGAGTTTTGATCATTTTCAGCCACAAGCATGGCGAAAGTATCATCTTGACTACCATCATTAATACAAAGAATTTCGTAGTCAGGGGTTATACTTTCAACAATCGGAATCACACGTGCCAAAAATATGGGCAGCGCCTCTTCTTCGTTGTACATTGGCACAACAAGGCTTAGGCGAAAATTTTGGCGTTCCTGCGATGGATACGGCACAATGAAATCCTCAAAAAGTACAACGAAGCTACATTATTTTTCGATGATACGTTTTTAGATAATACCATATTGTTAAGGCAAAAATCATTTTCAAGGGTTTAGAAATCCATGTTAATTACCCAGCAAAGCAGATGTACGCCAATTTTACTTGTGGCGTCACTTCTTATTATGTGTATATTAAACGGCTGTACATTGGGTGCTATGCCCACCGCACCACAGGCTGAGCAGCTAGAGATGGAGAGTAGCCCAAGACGAGGCGCGCTACAAGTCGAGCCGCTGCCTATACTCTTTCAGCAACCAACGCAATTTTTTGTGGATAGTGACGATCTGCTGTGGGTGGCGCAGCTTAATGGCGGCGAGAACGAGGGCAATGGACAAGTTGTGCGCGTGGATATGCAGACGGGTGAACAAGAAATGGTGCTCGACAAGTTGGACAAGCCAACGGGGATCGCCCGCGTCGACGATACGCTTTGGGTGGCCACGCGTGATGCTATTTTGAAGCTAAATTTGGCGAACGAAGCGGCAACGGTTGAAACGGTACTAAGCGATCTGCCCAACAATGGACGTTCCAACGGCACGTTGACGGTGACGCCCGCTGGGAAATTGCTCTATGAAACTAGCGGCAATCGAGTGGATGTGGATTCGGGCAAAGTGTGGGAGCTAGATCCGCTGACGAATGAGCGGCGAATTGTGGCGACAGGATTAAAAGGTGGGTACGCCCACGTTTTTGATTCGGCGGGGCGACTTTGGCTGACGGAAATAGCCGATGGAGCGGTGGAGGGAGTCACGCTACCTGGCGAGATCAACTTGATCCTGCCGACGGATGACGAGGCACCAGATTTTGGGTGGCCCCGCTGTTATGGCAAAGAGTTAGCCGGTCCGGACTGCACAGGGGTACGTGCGGCGCAGATTACGTTACCAACCCACAGCACGCCAACGAGCATAGATCTCTCACCCTTTTCTCCAAATACATTGTTGGTTGCGCTGTGGGTAACGGGCGAGGTGATCGAAGTTTCCTTTACTGTGGGCGAAGAGGGTGCGGTTGAACTGGGCGAGCCGCAAACGTTTCTAAGTGAATTGCGCACGCCGCAACATATTGATACGCAGACAGACAACTCGGTTTTGATCAGCGATTTTGCCACGGGCGAAATTTTTCGCGTTTGGTATTTAGAGTAAAGTGATTATTGATAATTTTGGAGAAGAATATGAAGTTAGGCATCCTAAACGCATGTACGCCCGCAGACGAAGACGAATTTCAGGTCAAAGAATTCCACATATTTACGAACTTTTTTGCGCAAGTCGATCACAACTTTGCGCTGACCGAATACCGCATCACCGAGGGTCAATTCCCGCAGGGCGCTGACGAATGCGATGCGTACCTCATCACCGGCAGCCCCAAAGGCGTCTATGACAACGACGACTGGATCGGCCAGCTTGACCACTATATCCGCGATTTCTATGCGGCTGGTCACACGTTGGTCGGTATCTGTTTTGGACACCAAATTCTGGCACACGCGCTAGGCGGGCAGGCCAAAAAGTCGCCAAAAGGTTGGGGCATGGGGCCAAGCATAATCGAGGTGACCCAGTCGCAGCCGTGGATGACGCCACCGCTGCCAACGGGAAATTTCTACTTCTGCCATCAGGATCAGGTGACGTCGCTGCCGCAACATGCTGAGTTGCTGGCTGGCAACGAATTCTGCCCCAATGGCATGTTCACGATTGGTAATCAAGTGCTTGGGTTGCAGGCACACCCAGAATTTACGACCGATATCATGGTGACGGCAATTGATTCGCTGAGCAAGGTAGTGGAGCCGACGGTGATCGACAACGCAATCAGCACAACGGCTCAGCGTCAGGTCGATAACGCGATTATGGCGCAATGGATCGTCAACTTCTTGGTCGGATCGCAGCAATCCGTTTTAGCGCTATCACAGACAAAAACCAAGGTGGCATTTTGAATTTTTACTTTGACTACATTTCTCCCTACGCCTACATCGCGTGGACGCAGATCCATGCGCTGGCGGAAAAACATGGCCGTAACGTAACGCCAATCCCGGTTTTGTTTGGCGGCTTGCTGAGCGATTCGGGGCGGTTGGGACCAGCCGAGACGCCGTTGATGCGGCGCTGGGTGGGCAAGAATATTCTGCGCAAATGTCGCGATCTAAACATTCCGTTGGCGGCCCCGGCAACGCACCCATTTAACCCACTTCTGGCGCTGCGGGCTACTGCGCTGGATATGTCCAACGAGCAGCGCAGACGGCTAATCGATCTGCTCTTCGAGGCGACTTGGGTCACCAGCCAAGATGTGACGGATCCAGCCGTGGTCGGTGCGTTGCTGGCAAAAGTGGGGCTGGATCCAGACAGCGGATTGGCCCAAACGCAGCAGCCCGCAATCAAAGAACGAATCAAGCAGAATACGGCGCAAGCAATTGAAGTGGGCGCCTTTGGTGTGCCTACGGTGGTGGTTGATGGCGAACTTTTTTGGGGCCATGATGATCTGCACTATTTGGAGAAATTTCTGCGTGGCGAAGAGGCAGTAAGTCAGGCTGATTTAGATGCATGGGAGAAGGTTCAACCATCTATCGTGCGCAGACGCTGAGCTAGCTTGTGAAAACAATTAGCCCGAGCAAACTGAGTGAGTTTTGTACACAGGTTCTGCTCAAGAATAATGTTCCGTTAGACCATGCGATGCTGGTTGCCGATAGTTTGGTGCAGGCGGATCTGTGGGGCCATCAATCGCACGGCGTGTTGCGGCTGCCGTTGCTTGCTAACGTGGCGCATAACTAATCACACGGACATGTAACTGAATATTTGTTAACCAGAAACTTGTGAATGCTACGCATGTGTAACTAAACACGAAGTAGGCGGTCTGCCACGAAACAGAGCAAGTTTGTTAAACCACAATCATTTTCTCGGCCGCCTTAAGCCTCTATATCTATTCGCCTTACCAAAAACGGACTCGCTATTTTTATATCGATAGGCTAGCCCAGAAGGGTATACGCCAACTTAAACTTCCATAAGGAAATAGACAATGTCAACTGAATTATTGGCTCCCGTCTGGACGCACCTCACAAACTTACAACCTGTTCGTGCCGAAGGCATCTACTATTACGATGTGGACGGCAATCGCACTATTGACTTCACTTCTGGAATTGGGGTGTTGAATACAGGGCATTGCCATCCCAAAGTGGTGGCGGCCATTCAAGAGCAGGCAAATCAATTGATTTTCGGACAGATTAATGTAGTGATGGTGCCCAAGGCTGCTGAGTTGGCCGAGAAGCTTAACCAGATTACCCCGCCGAGCATCGATCGATTCTTCTTTGCGAACAGCGGTGCAGAGGCAGTCGAGGCATCGGTTAAGCTGGCGCGGCAGGCAACAGGGCGGCGCAATCTTATCGTCATGCAGGGGAGCTTTCACGGGCGTACCCACCAAACCATGGCGATGACAACCTCTAAGTACGTCTACCGCAAAGATTATCAACCGCTGCCGGGCGCAATTTTTGTCACGCCATTTCCCGACGCGTACTACTATGGCTGGGAAGAAGAAGAGACAATCGAGTTTTGCCTTAAGCAACTAGATCTGCTGCTCCATTCGCAGACATCGCCCAGCGAAACCGCAGCCATCATTATCGAGCCTGTTTTGGGCGAGGGGGGCTATGTGCCTGCGCCCGAAGGCTACATGCAGGCGGTGCGACAGCTCTGTGATGAGCACGGCATATTGCTCATTTTGGATGAAGTGCAAAGTGGGTTTGGTCGCACCGGCAAATTTTTTGCTTATGAACACGCAGGCATCACACCAGACATTATCATCATGGCGAAAGGGCTTGCCAGCGGTATGCCCATATCGGCCATCGCCTCGCGTGCCGATCTAATGGAACACTGGACGCCCGGCACCCATGGTGGCACGTACGGCGGCGGCAATGCGCTGGTTATGGCCTCGGCCTGCGCCACAATTGACGTGATCCGCGAAGAGAGATTGATCGAAAATTCAGCGGCGATGGGCGACTATTTAGTTGCACGGTTGATGGAGTTAAAGACCAGATATCCCGTGATTGGGGATGTTCGCGGACGCGGTCTAATGGTTGGGGTTGAGTTCACTGATAAAAGCGGCAAACCGGATGCTGCTACCACGAGCGCCACGCTAGCAAAATGTTTGGAACAAAATCTGCTGCTGCTCATCTGCGGCAGCTACCAAAATGTGATCCGCTGGATCCCACCGCTGATTGTGACACAGGCCCAGATCGACGAGGCGCTAGGCAGTTTCGAATGTGCTTTAGCTGGGGCGACTAACTCTTAACTTGTTCGATCGTGCTCGTACAATCATGGGGCGCAAGCAAGAGATACTAGTTCTATCGAATTGGGTAGGGATGTCCAATATTTAGCAAGCGAGTTCGTAAGGGCATGATATATCGTGCCCAAGATTGATGATCCCGCCAACTATGCCGGGCACGATATATCATGCCCTTACAAGTTTAAATCATCCTTTTTCGGAGCAATTAATCCTCCACAAAATCTGACAGAAACCGAGAAACGCAAAATGCCGATTGAAACTCGGCATCTGCCATATGGTCGCGATGCGAGCAAAATATGAGGTAGACTATCAACCGCTGTTGGTGCTTGTAGCACCAACAGTTTGATCATCAGTTCACGCACCACATTTCTTCACCCAATCAACTCCGAATCTACTTATACGTCATACTTCACGCAACACGAATCACAACGCCCATGGAAAACGTACTCGCTGGTCTCGAACAGCTTCTTCAAGCCCCTGTATTAATTGCTCTTTTTACGGGCGCAATTGTTGGTGTGATCATCGGTGCGATCCCTGGCGTCGGTCCTGCAGTAGCCATTGCCATCTTGTTACCCGTAACGTTCTCCATGGAGCCGTTAACCGGCCTGACATTACTGCTTGGTATCTACGCCGCGTCGATGTATGGTGGGGCGATCCCCTCTATTTTGATCAACACACCGGGTACGGTTGTTAACGTACTCACAACTTATGACGGCTACCCATTAACCAAGCGGGGCGAAGGTCGCCGGGCGTTGACGCTCGCCTATACCTCATCATTTGTTGGTGGCGTCATTAGCGTGATTACGTTAATGCTGATTGCGCTTCCATTGGCCAACTTTGCCAAGCGTTTTGGATCTGCGGAATTTGCCATGGCCGCGCTCTTTGCCATGGTGGTTGTGGTAGTGGCGCATCGCGAAAAGGCCGTGGCCGCTGCGATGACGCTCGGCATGGGGCTATTTTTTGCCACCATCGGTATCGAGCGTGCATTTACGACGCAGCGCTTTACCTTCGATCAACCGTGGCTGCTTAGCGGCATCCCGCTAATCCCCATGGTGCTGGGGCTATTTGCTATGTCGCAAGGATTGACCTTATTGATCGACAGGCAAGAGATGCCCAAAATGCCAAAGCTAGCGTCGAGCCGCTTTTCGGGGCTGCTGGAAATTTTTAAATATCCACGCGTGCTCTTTTCCTCTTCTGGCTTTGGCGTCTTCATGGGGATCTTGCCGGGCGTGGGCGAATTTATGGCCCAATTTTTCAGCTATTCGCTGGCGCAGCGATTATCGAAACATCCCGAAAAGTTTGGCGACGGTGCGCCCGAAGGCATCATCGCATCCGAAGCGGCCAACAATGCAGTACCGGCCTCGGCCATGATCCCGCTGCTGGCGCTTGGCATTCCCGGCGAGGCATTGACAGCCATGATGCTCTCAGTCTTTTACGTGCATAATGTGGTGCCTGGCCCGGCACTCTTCCAGCAACGCCCCGAATTTATTATGGGCCTCTTCCTCAGCCTGCTCATCACAAACTTTGTGATCCTCGGCTTTCTTCTCACAACAACTCGCTGGCTGATCAAAATCACGCTGGTGGATCCACGCTTTATCGGCATTGTTGTTCTCACATTAAGCTTAATTGGCACATACACCAGCGGCTACAAGCTCTCGGATCCGCTGCTGGCGTTGGGCTTTGCCTTCATGGGCTATATCATGAATCGGCTGGATATTCCGTCAGTCCCGATTGTGTTGAGGTTAGTGCTTGGCCCCATCTTCGAGGCACGCTTCCGGCAGGCATTGGGCGGCGCAAATGGTGATATCACTGTCTTTGTCACACGGCCGATCTCACTGGCGTTGATCCTGATCATGCTAATCGCGCTAACCGCATTCTGGTTAGGATACAGACGGCAGACAGATAAGATTCAGCCAACGGGCCGATGAAGCCAGAAACTTAGGCCATCCTAAAGAGTAAGATATGCAGCATGGCCGCAAGCTAATCCAGAAAATCTGCTAAAATCCGTATAATTAATTTTCTGGATTAGCCATATACACTCATTTTCTGACGGTGTGATAGGCGCATATGGTATATTGGCCGATTATCTGGAAATTCGAAAGGGCAGCATCGTGCGCGAATTGCTCTTTCAGTCCGAAGATGCGCTGAATACTCTTGATATGGATGGCTTCATTGCGCTGCTTAAGTCCATATTTAGTCGAATCCTAAATACCCTCTTCTTGCCCCAAGAAGCGTACTATCACTCTATTGTGTATTTACTGCTAGAGCTTCTGGGCTTCGACATCAGTATCGAAAAGTTAACCAACATTGGCGAATTGATGCCATTGTAGAAATGGATGGCACCATCGTTATTATGGAATTTAAGATGAGCCATGTCGACGATAAAGATCCGGCAGGTCTGGCCCTTACCCAAATTCAGAACAAAGCGTATAAATTGCCCTGTGCAGCCGAAGGAAAGCGGGCTCTGTCGCTTGGCGTGATCTTTGATTACGAGAGCCGAAATATTGTTGACTGGGCAGTTGAAGAAAGTTAACCATTCAGCCCCCCCCTTGGTTTCGACACAGCCGCTAATGCTTCCAAGACCATAAACAGCCATAGCATGGTGGCGGGTTCTCAACCGGTGAGTGGGGTTGAACGGTTACGTAAAAGAAAGATAGGCTCTACTCAATCAACAATATTTCTGCTAACGTTGGGTTCAACGGTTTTGCGTTAACCTCATGACTCATATCAGCGCAATCCACATAAAACACCCAAAAACTTCTTGTCGAGAAAGACGTTAGAAACCCATCGGAGTAACTTGTTTCGACGCTATGTTTGAATTTCACGGCTCGCCAATTCTTTTTGTCGTTATTTTGCACCCGCTGCTTTTCGTCTTTCGATTGCCATGCCAACCCCAGCTTCTTTTAGAGCCGCATTAAAAGCCTTGAGGTCTAACTTCGAACCTGCAGCTGCAGCTATTTGCATTGCAAGCACATCAGGTAAGAAGGCCATTGACGGTCGTTCAGATTCACGCTTTAACAATGCTGCCACGTCCGGTGCATCAAAAAAGGGTGGAAAAACAAAGCCTTTATCAGGCTCGACTTCGTTCAGCGCTTGCCCGGTTGCCAGTGGTAAAGAAGATTGCGTCTGTGCATTATTACTGCCATCTGTCCCAGTATATAGAGCTCGATTTTGAGGAGTAAGCAAAACGCGGGCTGGCCGATCCAATTGCGGCCCGAAAGAAAACGGGAACGGTGACTCCTTCTGTGATTTAAACACGGCAGGTAAGCGCAAAGTTACAAACCCACGTACCTCAAAATTGGCAAGAGCATCTGGAAATACGAATGGATCGCTCGGCAATACGGCAACCAATGCTGTACCCAAGGCTGGTATTCGAACGTAAGGTGACACCCGGAATGACTGAGCATCTAGATCCCCGATCAGCGAGAAGGTGTCGATATTGTTAGTGCCGGGCCTGTCAATCTGTATTGCAGCGTTGTTTTGCATGCTTCGGTCTGGATCGGTGATTGATGAGGTTACGAAATCCAATCTAAAGCTCAGCTCAATGTTTTCCAGATTAGATATCTCAAGAAAATATCCTTGTAACACTGTATCTGCAGGTCCAATCGGTGATTGTGGCTTATATACGATTTCAAAATTCGAGACTTCCATGGGGGAATCCTCCACTTGGCTATACGCGAAACTAATCAGTTCTGCGTTATTAGTTGATTCACAAATTCTTCTCAAATAGCATCTGTATTTATGCAATTTCCATTCTATCTTCCGGCTAATTCGTTACTAGCTGATGCCTAAACAAGCCGAGTTAGACTCGAAACTAATACAGTTTATTCAAGGAGAGTTCGCAAATCACTCAATATTTCACATTTAGGGTTTGGCATCAATTATATTGACGCATTGACAAATAAATTTCTTTCACAAACCATGGTAACCACACAATATCACGAACGGTTGGAAAGTTGGGGCTGCAAGATCGTGCCGCCGCGAGTCGATGAGCAGCAGGTGACGATGGCCGAGATTGAGCAGATTGTGGCGGCGATATTGGATGGGTAGGGTGCGTCGCACTAGCCCGTTTTTTCTATGAATCCAACCTATTGCAGATCAGAGTGATTCACGTGGGTTGGCGAGCTCATTGTCGGTCATACCAGCGTGCATCGCTCCAGTTTGGTCCTTTACGAACGATCTATCACGCGGAGACTGGTGCGACGCACGCTTGTCGGTTATGCGCTAACGGATCCAACATCTTCGACAAACCGAGTTGTCTAGCGTGCGTCGCACTGACCCAAGTTTGATCCGAATGCTCAACCTGTCGCAAGCCAGAGCGATGCACGCGGGTCGAAGAACTCATTAGCGACCAACCCCAACGGAACCACCATCGCCCCACCATCGTTATACCCCATATCATCCACCTCCCACCTAGGTTTGACTATGCGCAATCAATCGTACACCCTGCTCATCCCATTCTGCCTATTTATCCTTTTCGGCTGGCTCCTGTGGCGCGCTGATGCGCTGCCAGCAACCACAGATCCGCTGCCGCCGAAGTCCGCGCCGCGCTATGGAATGCATACGCTGATGGCGGATGAACGGACGCTGCCGCTGGTGCGCAATGCGGGGTTCGACAGCGCGGTGCAGCTCTTTACCTGGTGGGACATCGAGCCGCAGAAAGGCCAATTTTTGTGGCAGGTTGCGGATGATGCGGTGGATATCGCCGAACAACAAGGGCTGAATTTGATGGTGCATTTGGACAAACAACCGACGTGGGCCACTGTAGATCCGCTGACGCCGGGCCAGCCCCCTGTGGATCTGAAAGAGTATGATCGCTGGGTACGGCGCGTGGCAAAACGCTACAAGGGTCGCGTCACCGCGTACCTTATCTGGAACGAGCCCAATCTCGCGGCCGAATGGTCTGGGCTGCCCCCCGATCCGGCCGCTTACGTCGAGGTCCTACGCGTGGGATATGCCGCGGTGAAAGAGACGGATCCTAATGCGCTGGTGGTGAGCGCAGGGTTGGCGGCAACGAATACGCAAAACGCAGACGCGTTAGATGATCGCATTTTTCTCCAAAGAATGTATGAGGCTGGCGCGGCGGATTATTATGATGTGCTCAGCATTCATCCATACGGTTTTGGCTTTCCACCGGACGATCCGCATGACGCGCATGGTGGCACAAATTTGGCAAGATTGGAAGATTGGCGCGAGATTATGGTGCGCAATGGCGATGATAAGCCCGTTTGGGTTACGGAAATGGGTTGGACGATTAAGGGAAATGAGCATTCGATTTGGCAGGAGGTGACGCGGGCGGAACAGGCGGATTATTTGGTGCGGTCACTGGAAAAAATTCGCAGCGATTACCCATGGGTCGAGCTGATCACAGTTTGGAATATGGGTGGCGAGGCGAGCAGTGAGTGGGGTGGCTATAGTTTATTAGAGCTAGATGGCTCGCCGCGTCCAGCTTACTATGCGCTTCAAGAATATGTGACCAGCGAATTAGAATAATGATTGTTTTTATCTTAAATCGCCTCGAAACGGCGAGATTCGTAATTTTTCTGCACTTGGTTGGTCAGATAGATGCAGCCGCTCATGGCGACGTATACGTTTGGCGGTAGCGACTGAACTGCGCCGATTGCGACACCGATATTAAATTCGGCGTCAGTATAGCGCGAGCGGGCTGGTTCCATTGCGCCCACAAAGATAATGGTCTTATCGGGAATATTGAGAAGTGAGCGTGCGGTGTCGATCATTGTGTCGGTCCCATGGGTGACAATAATCTTATCGCACGGGTCATCTGCAACCGCGGCACATACGACTTGGCGGTCCGCGTCCAACATTTCTAGGCTATCTTTTTGCAGCAACGAGACAATCTCGTAGTCGAAGGCGACATTTGCCACCTCGACAATCTCGCGCACTTGGGGTGACCCAACTTGATATTCGCTGCGAGCATCAAAGTAGACTTTGTCAATTGTGCCACCGGTGGTAAAAAATTTAATTTTCATATAATTATTTTATCAACAGAACGATATTTCGACCAGCGTATAGTGCGAGAATTATGCTTAATTTTCAATACGATCTAAGTATCTTCTAAATAAATGGTGGTGACCTCTTTGGTTTTGACCATCTGCACTGCATGTAAAGCTCAGCCTGCGCTATCTGCCCCCGGATATTCAGAAAACCCCGATCTAATCAGTAAAATTAGATGTCACTTGCACAGTAGAAGTATAATGGCCGAATGATTGTTCTTTATGCCGTCATTCCGATTCTTCTCAACGCGGCGGTGGGCTATTTTTTGGCTCGCCGCGAGGTCTTTGACCAAACATTTTTCAACGCATTCTCGCGCCTGACTTTTCGCTATTTTATTCCTCTGTTGCTCTTTAGCAGTATGGCTCGTGCCGAATTGGCCCCGCTCGATGAGATTGGCCTTTACTGGATTGCTTACTTCGGTCCGGCCATTGTTCTTTTTCTGCTGGTTCGACTATTCGCATCCTCGACAATTTCGCTGAGCGTTACCTACGCAAACACAGTGCTGATCGGCATTCCACTCACGCTGGCTGCGTTTGGCGAAGCGGGTCTCAGCCGGACATTGACGATTATCTCTGCTAATGGCTTGACGCTATTTACCATGGTTGCGCTGACCGGCGGAGCCGCTATTACTACATCCGCGATTGCTGCATCCGCTACTACTATATCCGTTAGTAGAATTGCCTTTGTTCGGCCCCTCATTGACACAATCAGAAATCCAATCATTGTTGGGCTATTGCTGGGTGCAATGGTCAATTTTCTGGCGATACCTATCTTCTCTCCTCTCTTTGAAGCAATTTCGTTAGCGGGTCAGGCTGCGCTGCCCTGTGCGCTCTTGATCTTGGGCGCATCGCTGGCAACGGTTAATGCAGAGGCCATCCACGAAGCGCGGCTCATGGTGATATTGATGTGTATGCTCAAATTGTTGATTTCGCCGCTATTGGTCTGGCTTGTTGCGCAGTGGGTCGTGACGCTGGATCCGTTGACGATTAGCGTGCTGGTGACGTTGGCCGCTTGCCCGTGCGGGATCAATGCGTTACCCTTTGCACGGGATGAGCGCGAGACCCGTGTTGTTAGCGCGGCTATCTTTGTTTCAACTCTACTCTCGATTGTGACTTTGCCAGCGTGGGTCTATGCGTTGACGTTGTTTTTGAATGTGTAGAGTTTTTCGGTTTTAAAGTTTTTTGCGTATCGAAACAGTACGGCAGATTAGAGAAGTTAGCCATTATTAGAGAAGGCGCTCAAGGCGTAAACCTGCTATAATTGAACCCTTATATTTGACCAGAAAAGTTTCGTACCACGTCTTTAAGAGCAGAGGGTGGAGACAAATTTTTCGGGGCGCGATGTGGAATGGTGCTGTAGATGAGCTAGCACGGGAGAGCATGATGAAAAGTCCATTTCCAGGGATGGATCCATTTTTAGAACAGAAGGGTGTATGGAGCGAAGTTCATACCGATCTAATTGTAGGAATCCGTCAGTTTTTGACACCACTATTACGTCCAAAATATCGCGTTGCGATGGAACAGCGTAACTATCTTGCTGTAGCGCCACTAAACGATTCGATAGGTGAACCTGATCTGATAGTATCTATTGATGATCCGTCAGCTTTACAGAGCTTGGCACCAATCATGACAGCAACGGCAGAACCAATGGTTGGTGAGTTGCCAATGACCGAAAATATCCGAGAACGCTATCTAGAGATTAGAGTCGTTGAGACAAAGGAAGTCGTTACGGTAATTGAAATTCTCTCACCGACTAATAAACGCGCCGTAGATGGACGCGCTCAATATGAGAAAAAACGAGCCGAAGTCTTAGGTAGCTGGACTAACTTGATCGAGATCGATCTGCTGCGCGCGGGACGCCCAATGCCTATAGGTGTAGATGGTACCAATCATTATCGGTTGGTTGTTAGTCGCAAAGATGAACGGCCCAAGGCAGATATCTATCTCTTTTCTGTGCGCGATTTAATCCCCACTATTCCTGTTCCACTTATGCCAGATGATAAAGAACCTCATCTTGATCTCAATCAAATTTTACACGAAATTTATGACCGAAGTGCCTATGACATGGCTGTAAAATATAATCGAACACCACCGCCATCAGAATTTTCAGAAGAAGATTTAGCTTGGGTGCAGAATACGGCTCAATCCTTTGTAAAGAGTAATGAAATAAATGGCAATAGCGAGGTATAAACGCATCGAATGTCCCAAATAATTACGCTAACTATGAATCCAGCGCTGGACAAAAGCGCGTCCGTTCTGAGCATTGCTCCGGAAATTAAGATGCGCTGCGGCGCGCCAACTTGGCAACCCGGCGGTGGCGGCATTAATGTTGCGCGGGTGGTGAAGCGCATGGGTGCGAAGCCGCTTGCCGTTTATCCGCTCGGTGGGCATACGGGCCATATGTTCCAACATTTATTAGATAAGGAGCAGCTCGACGCACACCCGATCCCCATTGCGGGGGCGATGCGCGAAAGTTTTGCCGTGTTTGAAGAGTCGACCGAGCAGCAGTATCGCTTTAACTATGCTGGCCCATTGATGACAAAGGCGGAGCAGCAAGCGTGCATCGATGCGGTGCTTGCTGAGATGAAGCCAAAGTGTTGCTTGGTGCTCAGTGGCAGTTTGCCACCAGGTGTGCGGCCAATTTTCTATCAAGAACTTGTTGCGGCGGCGAATCAACACGATGCGTGTGTGATTGTGGACAGTACGGGCGAGCCACTGCGGGCGGCGTTAGAGGCGGGCGTCTTTCTCATTAAACCGAACTTACACGAATTGCACCACTTTGCTGGTCGCACGCTAGAGAGTGAGCGTGAGCAGATTGCATTGCTCGATGAATTGATCGGCGCGGGCAGATGTCAAGCGGCTGTTGTTTCCCTCGGAGCAGGTGGCGTAATGTTGGCGACAAAAACTGGCGTCGACTATATCCGTGCGCCGATTGTGCCGATCCGCAGCAAGGTGGGTGCGGGGGACAGTATGGTCGGCGGGATCGTGTGGAGCTTGGCCGAAGGTCATTCGCTGCACGAGGCGGTGCGCTATGGTGTGGCTGCTGGTGCGGCATGTGTGATGACGCCAGGCACGGAGTTGGCCTACGCAGAGGATGTGCGTCGCCTTTATGCGGAGTTATAGACAGAAATTTAGCAGCAAAAATGTGGCAAATAAAGTGGAATGGTTAAAGTAATTTTGTAATCAGTGACCTACTAATAGATAATAGCAGTAGAAAAAGTTATTTATAGTTACTATCCATTTAAATATATTATCCCCTACTATCCAAAAGATGAGAAATGATTATGTTTTCTTCGTTAGGCTATAGAAACAATTTTCGCCCGGCAGTACAGTTGGCGAGCACGCAAAAAAAGATGTTCCCAAAAATCAGTTTTACGACTGGTAAATTTTTTTTGGTTTTTTCTTTTATTATTGGAATAGCAGTGCCACTACATGGAACGATTATTGATGCAACCCCAATTTATGCGCAAACGGCAGGCCGATCGATTGCGGTGGTTGGCGTTTCGGGTGCAACATTGCGTGCTGCCCCAAGTGGATCGAGCCTAGCGACGTGGGCTTCTGGCAAGGCGGTGGTTGCTCGCAGTCGCACGGCAGATGGCCAGTGGATCCTTGTGCAGTCAAGTGATGGTACAAGCGGGTGGGTTGACGCCAATTCGCTCGTTATATTTGGCGTCAACAAGCTCCCTGTTGGCACAGATTCAGGCGAAGCAGCGACAGGTCAAGCAGCGTCACCACAATCGGGATCTGCAAATGGCACTGCGTCAACCAGTACTGTATCAAAAAACAGTGCATCTACAAGTAGCGCATTGACATCAACGGCAGCAGGAGAGAGGCTTACGGTTAAGATCAACAGCAATGGCCGCGGTCTCAATGTACGTTCGGGGCCAGGAAGAGCCTATCCGATTATAGGGAGTTTGGCAGACAATTCGGTTGCAATAGCAGTTGGGCGAAACGCCAGCGGAGAGTGGTACAAGCTACTAGTTTCGACCATAGGAAGTGGTTCTGGTTGGGTGTCGAAACGCTATTTGGATCTAGGTCCGAATGCCTCGCTAGCCGACGAAAGATTAACGGTTGTTTCTACACCAGCCTTACCAGTACGGCCCACACCGATTCACCCCACACCGATTCATCCCACATCGGTTCAAAGAGCGACATCTGTTCTGTTGCCAGTTTCCCAGTCACTTACTGTTTCCGTCCGCCCGCAGCCGGTGGTTCCCGCGCTGGTTAACAGCGGTACGGGGTTGACGGGAACCTTGGTTTTCCAAACATCGTTGGGTGGCGTTTTCCATGCATATGATCTGCAAAGCGGGCGTACATGGCCATTGACTTATGGATTTGATGCAGAAATTAGCCCAGATGGACAACGCGTCGCCTTTGTACGTACGGGCGGGGCCAACGGGCTCTATATTATCGATATTACGGGGCAAAATGAACGCCAGATCTTTTCGGACCGACAGTGGCTGGCGTCGCCTAAGTGGAGCCCTAGCGGCGATGAAATTGTCTTTTCGTATTATGATGGAAACGATCAATGTCAGCGCGGTGATGATTGTGACAATCAGCGGCGCGAGTACCGTCTTTCAGTTGTAGATACGAATGGCAATAACTATCGCGATCTGGCGACGATTGATTCAGCACGCGCGCCAGATTGGAATCAGGGCGGCATTGTGTATCAATCCGGTGATGGGATTCAAATTACAGAAGACAAACACAAGGCCGAAAACCGACTGGTTACTTTTGATTATTTACAGCCACAATACCACGATCCAGATTGGCAACCTAACAGCGGTAAAATTGCGTTTATGGTTCAACACTCTAGTCACTGGCAGATCTATACTGTATACCCCGGCGGTTCGGGCCAAGCGGCAATCACCAGGCCACTGACATCGTTAGTTGATACGCTACCCAGCAGCGTAGCACCGGCTTATAGCCCAGACGGCAATCACATTGTGTATGTGAGCAATCGTGGTGTGGACGAAAATGCCGGGGATTGGGGCATTTGGGTGATGAACGCGGATGGTACGAATCAGCGTAAGTTGCCGATCAATATGGCGATCAACTATACGTTTGGCGATGAGCAGGCGGTGAGTTGGGGACCATAGTCCGGTTTGGCTGATAAATTATGATGTGGATGATTGATATGAATAAAATAGAGGCTGGTGCTTACCAGCCTCTATTTTATTTCGTGAATTTGGTAGTGCATCTAAAAAAGGAACAATTGCAAACGTTTTGTCGTATAATGGCTGTACGTAGCAGATAATCCTTGCTATGGTTGTTTCTGCTTCTGTCAGATTTGGCACGATATATCATGCCACTACGATTTATACCGTCTTTTTCAATTCGCATAATATCGCGTACTCAATTCGATAGAAGCAGGAGTGTTTGATATACCTGTTATCATGTCTAAACAAGTACTGTCTCTCAAAATCAATAGATGCGACACTTTCTCTGGGAAAATTGTATCTTCAAAATCAGGAGAACAAATTGATTAGAGCACCCCGCCGCGCGTTTTGCGCGTTATTCATATTTATTCTACCTACGCTGTTTTTTGCATACAACACGTTTCAAAGCTACGCGCAAGGCAATGATTCTGGCCTCTCGGTGCAGATTGACCCAGCCTTTGAAGGCGCGTACAAATATGGTGAATGGCTGCCGGTTTGGGTCACCATAGACAATAAAGGCATCGATCGCGAGATCGAAATCCAGATTGAAGTCAAGAACGATGGCGGCACAACCCTCTATGCTGCGCCGCTTTCGCTGCCCGGCAACTCGCGTAAGCGAACCCCAATTTATGTACGCCCCAATGCTTATTCACGCGAATTGCCCCTCACAATAATCAATAAAGCAGATCGCCAGAATCAGATCTTGTTCGAAGAAGATATTCCGGTCCAAGCAGTGATCAATCGGATTATGCTTGTCGGTCTACTCAGCAATGAACGTGGTCCACTCTCAATGATCCAGAACCTTGAGCTTACGGCATCAAATATGGATGGGAATTTTGAGCCTGAGTTTGGGGCGGCGCAACAGGCGCAACAAGGGGAGACAACGCTTGTCGACATGCGTGCAAGCGACATCCCTCCCAAAAGCGAGGCGCTGCGCTCATTTGATATCATCATCATTAACGATGTGGACACCTCTTCCCTGACGCCCGAACAAGGAACGGCCCTAGAGCAATGGGTGCGCGCGGGCGGCACATTGTTGATCGGTGGAGGCGGCAGCGCGCAGCGAACGCTCTTAGGTTTGCCGACAGCATTACGCCCACAGCTCCTTGGCACCCCAAGCGAACTGGACGAAGTCGACGCGCTCGTGCAGTTTAGTGGTAGCGCACTGCAAGACCCAGATGAGTCTGCTGAACCCATCAAAGTCGCGGGGCCATTTATTGCGCAAGCAGCATCTTTTGAATCGGACGTTACGCTTGCGGGGGATGCAGAAGCGCCGCTAGTTGTGGAAGAGAAAGTTGGCAGCGGCACAGTCAGGTATGTGGCTCTTTCACTCACGGGATCGCCCTTTGATGCATGGTCGGGCAACACACAATTTTTGCAGGCGATACTCACGCCCACCACTTTTTCTCCGAATTGGCTTCCGGCCGACACGTCGATCCAGCAGATGCGGGCCATGCAGATGAGTCAGGCGTTGAATCGACTGCCCTCGCTCTCGCTCCCCTCTATCCGCTGGCTTGGGATCTTGCTTTGCATCTACATTCTTGTCGTTGGGCCGCTCAACTATTTGGTGTTGCGCTACTTCCGTCGCCTGCACCTCGCGTGGATCACCATTCCGCTGCTGACGCTGGCATTCTCGGCGGGCGCATTTGGCTTAGGTTACGCACTGCGCGGCAACGATCTCATTCTGAATCACATCGCGGTAGTGGAACCGCAGCCGGATGGATCGAGCCAAGTTGCTAATTATGTGGGTCTCTTCTCGCCTGTGGAACAGACCTATCAAATTAAGATTGACAGCGACAGTTTGGTCTTGCCCATGCCACAGAATAATCAATTCTTTATGAACGGTAGAGCGCCAAACAGCACGGCCGAAGTTGGGAACATGACAATTGTCAACGGCAACCCAGCAGAGTTACGCGACTTTGCCATCAGTCAGTGGGCTATGCAATCATTCCAGATAGAAGATCGCTGGGATGATTTTGGCGCAATTCGCTCTGAACTGAACATAGAAGATTCGCTTTTGGTTGGCACTATTACAAATGAAACCAATCAGCCCATACAGGATGTTGTGCTTATTATGGGGCAATATTTTGAGCGCATCGGCGAAATTGGTGGAGGCGAAAGCAAGCCTGTCTCATTCGATATTACCAAAGTGCAAAACGACAACAATAACTTTGGCGGCTCGCTTTGGTGGAACATTTATGGCAGCAGTGGCGCACCTAACGATTTTGACCAAAGTAACGAAGTCAAACGTCAAATCGCCGAGGCCGTTTTTCAAACGAATTATGGCGGACCACCAGAAAGCAACAGAATAAGTCAAGGCATTTTGCTTGTCGGCTGGCTCGATCAAACGCCACTCGACGTACATATTGCGGATCGCATCCCAACGCAGCAAACAACCGCGCTTGTTCATACAGAGCTATCCCTAACGTGGCCCACAGAAGGAACGCTGACGATTCCGTCTAGTCTCATGAACGTGCGTATGATCCAGCACCCAACCAATGGCGGCATTTGTGGATCACCTTCATATCTGCATATCAATAGTGGGAGCGCGGTGCTAGAGTTCAGCATACCTTGGGGCAAAGGGTTTGAGAATATTGACGTGCTAGAAATGCAGGTGCGAAATGACATTCATGGGCCGCAAGAAGGAAAGACAGTTGACATTGAATTTTACAATTGGCAAGACGAAACGTGGATCGAGGCCGATAAAACAGAACGAGGAGACCGTCACACAGATATTTATGAGAGCAATGGAAACAGCAATCTGCTCAATCCGCAAGGCAACATCCAAGTACGCATTTCGGTCGACCAGCAGGATAACTTTGGCAGTTGCCGCTTCTTTGATCTGAACGTAACTGGTGAGTTGTAGGGAAATATGAATTCAATGTATGCACTTGAAACCAAAAATTTAACTCGACGCTACGGCAAGCTGACCGCAGTCGACAACCTGAACCTGCAAATACCGGCTGGCTCGCTCTTTGGGCTGATTGGCCCCAATGGTGCGGGCAAGACCACCACCATGCGTATGCTCGCCGGGCTGCTTGATCCATCCGAAGGGGAGATTTTGCTTCACGGCGAGTCGACCCGCAGCAGCGGATCGCGCTTCCGGCACGAGTTAGGCTACATGCCCGACTTCTTCGGCGTTTACGAAGATATGCTCGTGTGGGAATATCTGGACTTCTTCGCCCGCTGTTACAATATTCCCTCGGCACAGCGCGACACCTTGACCAGCGAACTGCTCGATCTCGTGGACCTAGCGGACAAGCGCGATGAGTACGTCGAAGCGCTCTCGCGCGGCATGAGGCAGCGCCTTTGTTTGGCCCACGCGCTGGTTCACGACCCAAAAGTGCTGCTGCTCGACGAACCCGCATCGGGGTTGGACCCACGCGCGCGGGTGGAGATGCGCGAGCTGCTGCGGGAGCTAGGCTCGATGGGCAAAACTGTGATTGTTAGCTCGCACATATTGGCCGAGCTTTCTGAACTCTGCGACTCAGTTGGTATCATCGAGCGGGGTCAACTTGTCGCCAGTGGACCAATTAACCAGATCACAACACAAGCCCAGCTGCATGGTCAAAAGCAGGGAAAGCTGCTGCGCATCCAAACCATTTCAGAGATAAGCAGCACACAAGAATTGCTTTCGCAGATGCCAAATGTAATGAACGCTATCGAAAATGAGGGCGCAATCGAGATTGAGTTTGATGGGGACGCCGAGGCCACGGCTCAACTGCTGGCACAAATTGTCAATCAAGGAATATTGGTTACCAGCTTTGGCGAAGTCAGCAGCGATCTGGAAGATATCTTTATGCGCGTCACAGTGGGCAATCAAGCCGAGGGTGAGTTATGATCTTAAAAGAACGTTTGCAACCCAACCCAATTATCGTCAAAGAGCTGCGGTCGCGGATGCGCGGCGCACGGGCATTTATCATACTCACCATTATGTTGCTGGCGCTAGCTGGTGCGCTTTACGGCATCTACCGCTTGACCATGCTTAGCGCACGCTACCAAACAATACCCGGGCCATACATCGGGCAAAGCCTTTTTCAGTCGCTTCTCATGCTTGAAATGCTGGTCATTTGCATGCTCACGCCCGCGCTGACCGCCGGGGCCATTAGCGGCGAGCGCGAAAAGCTGACCTACGAAATGTTGCTCACAACGCCGCTCAGCCCGACGCGCATTCTGTGGGGCAAACTCATTTCGGCCCTTTCGTACATCCTCTTATTGCTTGTTGCCGCCATTCCGCTTGCCAGCATTGTCTTCATCTTTGGCGGGGTTACGCCCATGCAGCTCGTACGCAGCTTTTTGGTGCTAACCGTCGTTGCGCTGCTGCTAGGTACAGTTGGCATTTTTATGTCGGCGTGGCTCGGTCGCAGCGGGCGCGCCACCGTTATGTCATATCTCTTTGTGCTGCTGCTATTCGTTAGCCCCATCATCGCCCTAATTGTCATCGGCGTCTCCCGTCAACAGATTCCGCCATACGAATTACTTATGATCAACCCGCTGAGTTTTCTCTTCTCGGCCACGTTGCCAGCACCCTCATCATCTGGTGTCGGTATGAGAGTGTTCAATGGGTTAGGTTTTGTCATAGCCGGCAGATTTGATGTAATGGAAGGTGATGGGAATATATTGCGCCCGCTCTACCACTACAGCCTACCGCTTTACCTTGGCCTAACGCTCGCCTTTTATATGCTGGCCGCACAACTCGTTAAGCCCACACGCCGCTGGCGCATCGATCTACGCAGCGGGCTCATTGCGTTTGTCATCGTTGCGTTGGTGGCTGGTTCCGTTGTCTATGGTTTCTACAGCACAAAGGATCAATACGGCTACTGGGATGCAGAGGAAGAACGCTTCATCCCGCCCGTTCAGCCAGAAATTATCGAGGCAGTTGACTTAGAATGAGCGAGCAACTTCGGCCAATTCTCAAACGTTTCGAGCGTCGCCTGCGCCTGCGCGATGGCTGGCTTCTGTTGCAAAAAACAGCTTGGATAGCGTTTATTGCCGCGCTGCTCATTCAGCTAACTGGGCGCTATCAGCCCATCCAAAGTCTGTGGCTCTGGACCTTAATTCCACTAGCGGTTTGGCTGCTAGCAGTGCCGCTTTGGTCGCTCTTCAAACCGAGCACGCCGCTCCAAACTGCGCAACGTCTCGATGCCGAACTCGCGCTAAAAGAGCGGCTTTCCACCGCGATCTATTATCAGCAAAACGAGACAGAAAACGAACTCACTGCGCTACAACATGCCGATGCGCTCAACTCGATTCAGGCGACGACCCCAGCAAATTCTCTGCCATTCCTATGGGGAAAACGGCCCTTATTATTGGCATCTGCCTTGTTGATTGCATTAAGCGCATTGTTGCTCTTGCCCAACCCGATGGAGCAGATACTAGCCGATCGCGCAGCCGTTGCTCGCGCCGTAGACGAAGAGGCAGACCAGATCGATGCGTTGAAAGAAGCGGTTGAAGAGTCGCAGAATCTCTCCGCCGAAGAACGCGAAAAGCTGCTGGCGGATCTAGCCGAACTAGCCGATCAGCTGCGCGCCGATCCACAAGATCGTGAAGAGGCGCTGGCTCGACTCTCCGAAATGGAGGAAACGTTGCGTCGCCAGCTTGATCCCGACCGCTTTGCGCAACAAGAAATGCTGACCGCATTTGCCGCCCAACTGAAAGCGCTCGCCAATACAGATCAAAGCGGCACAGATCCCGGCCTCGAAGAGAGCCTTGATGCGCTCGAACAACTGGCCGATCAGCTCGAAAATATGGATCCATCCGAGCAGACCGATCTCGCTCAGACACTGGCTCAACTCGCGGCCAACGCCGCACAAGCTGGGGATGGTTCGCTGGCCCAAGCGCTTGCGGCTATGGCCCAAGCCGCGCAAACGGGCAACGCGGGCGCGCTCGATCAGGCCGCCGCCAACGCCGCCGCCGCACTGGCCCAAAGCAACCAAGTCGCGGGTCAACAGGCTGATCTGCAAGAAGCAATGGATCAACTACAGCAAAGCCGCGACGCCATTGCCCAAGCCGGGCAAGGTCAACAGGGCCAAGGTCAGGGCCAAGGTCAGGGGCAGGGCCAAGGTCAAGGGAACCAAGCGGGCAACGGCGGCGGCTCCACTGCGAATCAGCTCCCCGGAGCGCAGCGCCAAGGCAGCGGCAATCTGCTCGAAGGCAACGATCAAGGCAGCATGATGGGCGACATGGGCGAGCAAGTCTACGTGCCGTGGGATAGACGCCCCGAAACGGGTGAAGAGAGCTTCATCGCCGGTCAAGAGACGGGCCAAGGCGAAACGCAGATCCGGCAGCAGCGCAACCCGCTTCCCGGTCTCGACAGCAGCACGCTCGTTCCCTATCAGGACGTTTACGCCGACTATGCCAACACAGCCAGTCAAACTATTGAACGTAGCACCATTCCGCCCGGCTTGCGAGATTATGTGCGCGACTATTTCATACAGTTGGAACCGTAAAGCATGAAGATGTGATCGGGTGAAGAGGTAAAACTGCCGATTAACCCAAAACTCTGATATAGTTGCGGCTTCACCCGATCACTTTGTCACCCTTTCACATTTTTACTTCTTCATTAACTCGCAAGTTCACCATCTATCACTACAAAAAATTAAGTTGATCACCACCATGAACCCAGAAACCTTCCGGCAAACCGCCACCGCCATCGAAGACCAGATCGGCCAAATAATCGTTGGCCAGAAGCAGCTGATCCGCGAAACGCTCGTCACATTGATCGCGGGCGGCAATGCACTGCTCGAAGGCGTGCCCGGTCTCGGCAAAACCATGCTCGTGCGCACCCTCTCCGAAGCCATCGATTGTTCCTTTTCGCGCATCCAATTTACGCCCGATCTCATGCCGTCGGATATCACCGGCACCAACTTGATCGCGGAAGATGAAAACGGGCGACGTCAATTTCAATTCGAGGAAGGCCCGATCTTTGCCAACCTTGTTCTCGCCGATGAGATCAACCGCGCCACGCCCAAAACCCAATCCGCCATGCTCGAAGCCATGCAAGAGCGCAGCATCACCAGCGCAAAAGCCACGCGCATGTTGCCACAACCATTCTTCGTGCTTGCAACGCAGAACCCACTCGAAATGGAAGGCACCTATCCGCTACCCGAAGCACAGCTTGATCGCTTCTTCTTTAAAATCGACGTGCCGTTTCCCAGCGTGGACGAACTGATCGAAATCGCCAACCGTACCACAACCAGCACGGTTCACGCCGCGCAACCAGCCGCGGACGCAGCCGCCATTCGCGAAATGCAAACGCTTGCCCGCGACGTGCCCATTGCGGATCACGTCACTGCGTACGCCGCGCGGCTGCTGCACGCCACCCATCCACAAAATGCCACACAAAATAATAGTGCGCCCGATCCCGTGCGCCAATATTTGCGCTTTGGGGCGAGTCCACGCGGGATGCAGGCCATGATTCTCGCAGGCAAAATCTTCGCGTTGTTCGACAACCGCTATAACGTCGCCTTTGATGACATCCGCCAGGCCGCCATACCCGCGCTGCGCCACCGATTGATTCTTAATTTTGAAGCGCAGGCCGAGGGGATCACGACGGATCAGGTACTCACCGAAATGCTGGATGAGATTCCAACGTAGTACTGGTTCCTGTTCTGACAATAAATCTTTACCGTTAAGAAAAGCTGCGTAATCCGCGGTTAGATCGCAGTTGCTTTTAATCTGAGCACTCTGAGTACTAAAAAGTCTGCGGTTGCAATATCTTTATGACAAAAATTATCCAAGCCTCAAACAAACTATTCGATGAAACCTTCCTGCGCAAGCTCGAACGGCTCACCATCCTCTCGCGCCGCGCCATGAGCGGATCCCAGCAGGGTGAGCGCCGCAGCACCAAACGTGGTCAATCCATCGAATTTGCCGACTTTCGCCCCTACACGCCGGGCGACGATCTGCGCCGCATCGACTGGAACGCCTACGCCCGCATGGATCGCTTCTTCATCAAACTTTTTGTCGAAGAAGAAGATCTCACCATCCACATTTTGATCGACAGCAGCGAATCCATGGCGTGGGGCGAACCGGCCAAGCTATCTTATGCCGTTCAGGTTGCGGGTGCGCTTGCCTACATCGGCCTAACAGGTTTGGATCGCGTCACCGTCACCGCATTGGGCGCGGCGAGTCGACCCGATGGTGGCATCTTCACACCCAGCCGCGGACGCCAGCAAGCACCAAAGCTCTTTGCCTTTTTGCAGACGCTTATCGGCACTGGGCAAGTCGATCTCGCTTCGGGGTTGCGCACCTACGCCGCCAGCACACGCCGCACCGGACCATTGTTGCTCATCTCCGATCTAATGGACGAATCGTGGCAGGCGGGACTCAGCGCGCTCGCCGCCCGTGGCTTCGAGATCACATTGCTGCACACGCTTGCGCCCCAAGAAGTGGATCCCGACGTGCAGGGCGATCTCAAGCTGCTCGACATCGAGAGCGGCGCGGCAATCGAGATCACAGCCGACTACGATCTGCTGCAACGTTACCGCGACAGCTTGCGCACTTGGCAAAGCGAAATCGCCAGCTTTTGCAGCGCCCGCGGTATCTATTACATTCCGGTTAATACGGGTACGCCGTTCGAGGAGTTAATCTTTGCGGTACTCAGGCAACGTAGGGTTGTACTGTAAATGAACTTCCTAACACCACTTGCGTTTCTGCTCGCGCTCACTATCCCAATAATCATTGCCATGTACCTGCTCAAACTGCGCCGCGTCGAACAGACCGTTGCCAGCACCTATCTGTGGCAGCGCATGGTGCGCGACGTTGAGGCCAATGCGCCATGGCAAAAATTGCGCCGCAACCTGCTGCTCCTGCTCCAATTGATCGTCGCGCTGCTGCTCATGCTGGCCCTCGCGCGCCCCTTTACCTGGGCTAGCGGACCCACAGGCGCAACCGTCGTGCTGATCCTCGATCATTCGCTGAGCATGGCCGCTACTGACGTCGACCCGAACCGCCCCGAACTGAATCGACTTGCAACCGCCAAAGCTCAGATCAACCAGTGGATCGACTCGCTGCCCGCGGCCACCAGCGTCACCCTCATTGCCGCAGGCGAAACACCTAAAGTGGCCGTCGCCTCCACCCAAGATCGGCGCTTGCTTAAAAACGGCCTCAACAACATTAGCATCACGCCCAAACCGAGCAACCTTAACGCCGCGCTTACCCTTGCCAGCGCCATCGCCAACCAAAATCCCGACGTTGCCATTCAGCTCTACTCCGACTTCAGCGGCCAAACCGACACGCTGCGCAGCGCGCAAAATATCAACATTAGCACCGTCGTAGTGGGCAGCACCGATCAAAATCAGGCCATCAGCAATTTGACTCTCGAAACCCAGGACGATAAATCAAAAGGCTTTGTACAGGTTTCAAACTTTAGCGACCAGCCAGCCACGCGCCGCGTCCTCATCTCCACGCAGAGTCTCGACCAAGCAGACGAAGCCCGCCAGTTGATTAACGTGGTCGATCTAGAAATTGCGCCCCGCAGCACAGAATCTATCGTGCTCGACAGCCTGTCAGCCGACGTTCAACTTTTGCACGCCCAATTTACCGAACCCGATCCGCTGGCGCTAGACGATCAGGCATGGGCCATTGCCCAAAATCAAACGCCAACCAACATTTTGCTCATCTCACTAGGCAATCGCTTTTTGCAAACCGCGCTCGCCCTGCTGCCCAACGTCGACATCACAACCCAACGTCCCACAGATTTTGAAAGTAGCACAGAACAACCCCAATACGCGCTCACCATCTTCGACAGCTACGTCCCTATCACCGCCACGCTGCCCAGCACCAATCTTTTCTTCATTGGGCCAACCCGCAGCACGCCCTTTTTCGACATTAGCGGTAGCATCGAGCAGCCTACTTTGGAGAAAACTATCGAAGCCGATCCGCGCCTCAGCAACTTGTCCATTTCCGACATAAATGTGCTCAACGCAACGCGGATCACAGTACCCGACTGGGCAACCACGCTCATTCATGACGCGACATCCGAGTCGCCCATCCTCTTTGCCGGGCAGGCCATCGATCAGGAGAACGATCAGCGTGTCGCCACGCTTGCCTTCGACATCCGCAATTCGGATCTGCCGCTGAACGTTGCCTTCCCGCTGCTGCTGGCAAACATGATCGACTGGCTGGGTGGCGGCAGCATCTCGATTCCCACGCAGGTCGCATATGGCGACACGTTCTCGTTTGTGCCTCCGCCATCGGTACGCAGCGTAGATCTGTTCGGGCCAAACGGCGTCACGGAGCGGCTCATCCCTGAAGCGGGCCGGGTCACCATTGGGCCAACCCAATCTGCCGGGCTGTACACCCTTTCGTGGGCGGGACCAAGCGGTGATCGTCCCGCCACGGATCAGTCGGCAGATGTGACGGGCACCGACAGCACCAAGCGGGCCAATTTCGTGGTCAACGCGTATACGCCTGCGGAGGCCGATATTGCGCCAAACCCAGTAGCCGCCGCAACGCTCGATTCTGCCGCCAACCCAGATGGAATAAATGGGCCATCAAGCGCGTCTACTTCTCTCCAAACTAATTCACAACCGTCACAATCGCCGCGCGAATGGTGGCGACTTGTAGCCTTGGCCGCGCTAATCATGTTGATGGTCGAGTGGCTAGTTTATCATCGTGGTACATTGGCGCGGCTAGTTAATTCAACGGAGTAATTCTTGAACTTTTCATTCGTCTACCCCAACGCACTCTGGCTCCTGCTGCTGATCCCGCTCACCGTCGGCATCGCGCTGCTTGGACCGCGCCGCCCAACCGTGGCGCGCTTCTGGTGGGGGCTGGCGCTGCGTAGCTTGTTGCTCGCGCTGATCGTCCTCGCGCTAGCGGGGATCCAACTGCGCAGGCCAATCGATCAACTGACCACCGTCTTCGTGCTCGACGTCTCCGACAGCATCTCGGCAGAGGCACAGCAGCGTGGCGAAACCATCATCCGCCAAGCAGTCGACGCCATGCCCGAAGGCGATCAAGCCGCCATTGTCGTCTACGGAAAAGACGCACTAGTCGAACGGCTGGCAACCAAAGAACAGGCGCTCGCCGACCTCACCTCTGCGCCCGTCACCTCGCAGACAAACATCGCCAGCGCGCTGCAACTCGCCACGGCTCTCTTCCCTTCCGACGGAGCCAAACGGCTGGTGCTGCTCTCGGACGGTCAAGAAAATGTGGGGCAAGCACTGGATCAAGCCGAGCTTGCCGCGGCCAACCAAATAGAAATTTCGTTCGTGCCGCTGGGCACAAACAGCGCGGACAACGAAGTGCTCGTCGAAGCGCTCAACGCACCCTCCAATCTGCGCGCTGGGCAAGCTTTCGACCTCACTGCCATCGTCCACAGCACAAGCGCGACCAACGCCACCTTGCGCGTCTTCGGCGACGACACGTTGCTCTTTTCCGATACGGTCTCGCTGCAAGCTGGGCGCAACCGCTTCCAAGTGCCAGTCGACGCGCTTAATGGTGGCTTCTATCGCTTCCGTGCCCAAATTGTGCCCGAAAGCGACACCCGCTTGCAGAACAACGAAGCATCTTCCTTTACTGTCGTGCGCGGCGCACCCCAAATTTTACTCGTTGAAGGCAAAGCGGGCGAAGCCGATCAATTTGCGCTGGCCCTCGCCTCCACCGACCTCAATGTGGTGACCGTTGCGCCCGCCGACCTGCCCAATAATCTCGATGCGCTTGCCGCGTTCGAAAGCGTTGCGCTCATCAACGCATCTGCTACCAGCCTGCCATCCGGCGCAATGGAGATGCTCCAAGTCTACGTGCGCGATCTGGGTAAAGGCTTGCTTATGATCGGCGGCGAAGATTCGTTTGGTGCCGGCGGCTACCTGCGCACGCCCATCGAAGAAGCGCTGCCCGTGGATATGGACATTCGCAACAGCGAGCAGACGCCAAATATCGCGCTCGCGCTGGTGGTCGACAAATCGGGCAGCATGGGCAACTGTCACTGCAACGACCCCAATAATCCCGCCGAACAGCAGGCGCGCGCGCAGTCAGGCCAGCCCAAAGTAGACATCGCCAAAGAGGCTGTCATGCAGGCCGCTGAAGCGCTCGGCCCACAAGATCAGCTTGGCGTTGTCGCCTTCGACAGCGCCGCGCGTGTGGCCGTCAACATGGCGCAGCTTGGCGCGTTTGATGCGCTTGAACGCAACATCGCTGGCATCCAAGCCAGCGGGCAAACCAATCTGCAAGCTGGCGTCGAAACCGCGCTCATGTCGCTCGAAACGGTCAACGCCCGGCGCAAGCACATGATTCTGCTCACCGACGGCTGGGGGCAAGAGGGCCGCCTCAACGCACTTGTCGACGAGATGTCCGACGCCGGGATCACCCTCAGCGTGGTCGCGGCTGGCTCTGGCTCCTCGCCCGAACTGGCCGCCCTCGCCGAGCAGAGCGGCGGTCGTTACTATGCGGCCAATGACATCTTGCGTGTGCCCGATTTCTTCCTCAAAGAGACCGTCACCGCGGTCGGTCGCTATCTGGTCGAAGAGCCATTTTACCCCCTGCTCATGGGCTCTAGCCCCATCCTCAACGGCGTCGATCTCGCCAACCTGCCCACGCTTTGGGGCTACAATGGATCCACCGCCAAGCCGCTCGCGCGTACCGTCCTCGCCACGCCAAAAGGCGATCCGCTGCTGGCGACGTGGCAATATGGCCTCGGGCGCACCGCAGTCTGGACGTCGGACGTCACCGCACGTTGGGCGGTCGACTGGGTGGATTGGAATGGCTACGCGCAATTCGCTAATCAGCTTGTCGACTGGACGCTGGCCCCACCCCAAATCGAAGGCTTTTCGGCTCAAGCCACAGCCGAAAATGGCCAAGCGCTCATCACCGTTGACGCAACCGAAGAAGTGAACGCCAATTTCGATATCGTTGCTACCTTAATTGGACCGGAACTAGAGAAGATCGAGGTGCCGCTGGAAGCTGTCGGTGTAGGCAAGTACGCGGCCCGCACCGCAGCAGATGAGGCTGGCGTCTATCTCGTACAGCTGCAGGTCACGCAAAATGACCAGCCAGTTGGCGGCCAAACGCTCGGTCTGGCCGTTCCCTACTCGCCCGAGTATGGCGTGCTCGACACCAACCGTGGTCTGCTTTCGCAATTGGCCGAGCGCACCGGCGGCAGCGAACTGCTCGATCCGCTGGCTGCGTTTTTGCACAACCTGCCTCTCGCCGACCAAGTGCGCGAAATCTGGCAGTGGCTGCTCCTCGCCACCGCCCTCCTCTTCCCACTCGACATTGCCTTGCGCCGCGTCTTGTTCCGCAACATTTCGCCGCAGCAAGTTGCTGGCCAAGTAAGAGACAGCCGCACGAGCACGTGGATCCGCGAACGGGTGCCGGAGCGATCTACCAAGCCAACACCGTCAGCAGCAGATCCGAATATAGATGTACAAGTGGAGAAACCTAGCGAACCGATCCCAGCGGATCCGCAGAGCGAGGGGGAAGCGGGCGACGACACCATATCTAGATTGAGGCAGGCAAAGAAACGAGCGCGGCGGTAAGCGCGATCTGTGAATGCGCCTTATCTTTGCGCTTAACCCCACTGATCTTGCCCGATAATCGCCTATAGCCAAATAAAGCGCACAAACAATCGTACGGGCGTGATATATCGTGCCTTGCATTGACTACCCCTACAAGATCGCCACCTCCACACATGAATCTCACGGGACGGGCACAATATATCGTTCCTCTACAATTTTCACCGAATCCCTGTGGACGTGGGCATAAGGTATAAAACAATATTCTTAACTTAATGGCAATGAAGATCACAAAGGCAAAAACAACATGGACACGATACTTTACGGCCGCACGGGCCTAAACGTCAGCGTAATGGGATTGGGCTGTGGCGGCCCAAGCGGGCTAGGCAGAAAGACGAACAAAAGCGAGGCAGAATCAATTGCCATTGTGCGTCAAGCGCTGGATGCGGGTGTCAACTATTTGGACACAGCCGAGTCCTACCAGACCGAATCAATGGTTGGTGCAGCCATCCGTCACATTGATCGTGATCAGATCGTGATCTCTACCAAAAAGAGCTATCGCGACGAGATCAGTCCGCAGCTTGTGCGCCAAGGGCTCGAAGAGAGTCTGCGCCGTCTTGGCACAGAGTACGTAGACATCTACAATCTTCATGGCGTTGTAGCAAGTGATTACCCAAAATTGCGCGAGGAAATTCTGCCCACTTTTTTCGATCTGCGCGATGAGGGGAAACTCCGCTTTATCGGTGTCAGCGAAATGTTCAACGAGGACACAATGCATCAAATGCTCGCCGAGTCGCTCGTCGACGATCTGTGGGATGTAGTGATGGTGGGCTTCAATCTACTCAATCAGACCGCGCGCGACATCGTCTTTCCGCAGACAATCAAGCAGAATGTGGCGGTGCAGGTCATGTTTGCCGTACGTCGTGCGTTAAGCCAACCCGAAAAGTTGGTCGAGGCCATGCAAACTTTGATCGCGGCAGAGCAGCTCGATCCAGACGAGGTTGATTTGGCAAACCCGCTCGGTTGGGTGCTCCAACAGTCAGACGCATCCACCATTGTCGAAGCGGCCTATCGTTTCTGTCGTTACGAACCCGGCGTCCACGTTGTGCTATCCGGCACCGGCAATCCAGAGCATCTGGTTGCAAATATCAACGCGCTCAGTAAACCACCACTGCCCGCTAAAGTCGTGGAACGGCTGCGACACATCTTCCGCAACGCGTCGTCAGTTACTGGGCAATAAGTTGATACTCCATAAGTGCATACTTAATTTTACACCTATAGTTGATTCTCTACTGGGCACTTTTGCAAAAGAAAAAATAAGCCTTCGTTGTCATGCCCAATAACAGTACCCGTGCATCCATATCGTTGAGTACTTTTGGATTCCCGCTAAAAACCTGCGGGAATGACAACGAAGTATCTATTTGTATAGAAAGTGCCCAGTAGAGAATTCCAGAAAATAATTAGGGAACTTATCTTTCGCTCCAGTGTACTAATGCACTAGCTCTTAGCTTAGCGGTAGCGACCGTTCACGCGCGCCGTGCAATCGTAAAAGTTCGACAATTTCTTCATCCTCGTACGTTTGAATCAACGAACATAACTTATCCACAAATGGCGCATAATGCATTGAAACAGCAGCCAGCTCTTTTGACCGTTTCTGTAAGTTTGGCAACTCGCCTTTTAACGCCATATCGAGCCAAATCGAAAGGGTTGCCGCGGGCGGGATAGCGCGCAATTCTATCTCTGTTTGCACGTTGCCGTTTTGCAAATTTTCTCCCTGCGACATTTGTGAAAAAGAACCGTTCGTTTTCGGCAGCGCAGAATTTACGCCGTTTTGTGATGGCAGATGCCCGTTCCGATTCACTGGTAACGCGCTATCCGCTTCATTAGACCAGCTTGCCGGGAAGGACGCGGTGAAGGCAAAGCTGCTCCCCACCTTTGGGGCGCTTTCTACCGTTAGCGCGCCATCCATTGCATAAACTAATTCGCGTGCAATGGCCAAACCCAGCCCAGTTCCGTTGGCGCGCTGTTGCGCATCCCCAAATTGTTCAAAGGGCCGAAAGATCATGTCGAGCACGCGCGGCGACATGCCGCTCCCCGTGTCTTGGACAGTAAAACAGAGTTGGGCAACCTCATTTGGCTCATTCGTTGCGTTCTCATCCACAGCGCATCGATCAATCATTGAAACCGTTAGCGTAACGCTTCCTTGCTCAGTAAATTTGAACGCATTTTCCAGTAGATTGATTAAAATTTGGCGCAGTCGAGTTTCGTCCGCTTCGATCAGTGGTGGCAGTTTTGACGAAATATCGGTCGAGAACTCAAGCTGTGCTTCGCCTAGCGCACGATTTTCATACATCTGCTCTAGCTCAGCTAAAAATGTTGGTAAGTTTAAACGGGCTGGCAGAAGTTCGAGTTTGCTAGCTTCTATTTTGGAAAGATCCAATATACCGTTGATGAACTCCAGCAGATGCTCACCGTTGCTTTGAATCATCTTTAACCCTTTTTCCTCGGGTGGATCCAGTTGTCGGTTACGCCGCATAATTTGGACATAACCCAAAATCGCGTTGAGCGGGGTGCGCAGTTCGTGGCTCATGCTGGCAAGGAATTTGCTCTTGGCTCGATTGACTGTTTCGGCCACTTCTTTGGCTTGGGCAAGTTCATCAAATGTTTGATTAAGTTGCTCGGTCATCTGATTGAAATTTAGCGCAAGTTGACCAATCTCGTCCGCTGTTTCGACCGTTGCCCGCGCGGTTAATTCACCTTGCCCAATGCGTGCAGCAGTCTGGCTAAGGCGATAGATTGGTTTGGCAATATTGCGCCGAAAGATGTAGATCATGGCTGCGCCCAACAGCAGCATCATGCCGCCACCTAGCAATGTTTGGTAGAGCAGATTAAGCACGCTGCGCTTGCCATCATCTAGCTCTGTTTGCAGCAACACTTGCTGGCCAGTGGCCAGCTCTTCGAGCAGGTCGAGCATTTCGCCAGTTTGTGGCTGCATTTTATTTTGAAAAAGATAGAGATCGCGTTGGCTTTGATCGCCTTCAACGGCCACAAAAATTTGGTTGGAAAGAGATAAGATTTCGTTACGTATGCTGCTGATTCTGGTAGTAATCGGCTCGATGAGTGCATCTTGCTCTTGGATAAAGGCGCTATTTTCAACTGTATCAAGCATCTGCCCATAATGCTTGCTGTTGGTGACTAATTCTGTAGAGTAGCGAAATTTAAAGATGAGGTTTCCAGTAGCCGCGTATGCGCTTAAGTTGGTGCTCATTCCCTCAAAAGCTTTACGAAAGCTATCTATCTCGCGTATAAAATTTTCGGTTTGAACGCCGCCAGGCAAGTTGTTCAGCCGCGTCTGTAATCGATCCACGCTTGCGAGCATTTCGGCGTTAAGGGGTTGTATATCAATGGTTTCGAGGCGTAAGGCTGGTTGATTTTGCAGTGGGTTATCGTGTAGCGTAAAAAGTTGCTCGGGCAGGGGTAGCCACTGTACAAAGAGTTCAATTAGTGTATTAAGTCGGTCAATATCTTGGGCGTTAGTCCAATTCTCAGAGAGCGATTTGATCTCGGACAGATTACGCTGAAAGAGATCTTTGGCTTGATTGTAGTCATCAATATTTTGCAGATCGCCAACGGCCAAGTAGCCGCGTACGGCTGCCTGCATTTTTAGCAGGTCGGATTGTGCGCTTGCCGCGGCTAAGGTGGTGGGTACACGCACATCGACAGTCAGATTGATTTTGTCTGTGGCAACGCGCCCCGCGTTAAAAATCTGTGTCCAGACAAGCAGCAATATCAGAACCAGTGCGGCAAAACCAAGATTGATTTTTTGGCCTAATTTGAGGGCGTTAAACCATTTTATCATAATTATGCGATTACAAGTTTATTTATTCACGTATATATCCTAACTCAATTAACTCATTATCGACAGCTATGGCCGCGGCAGAAAGCGCTTCTTGTGGCGTCAACTCAGCCCTGATGGTAGCATGGATAAATGGAATGATCACGTCGCGCACCTGCACGTGAAAGGGAATGGGCGGCGCGCCAGAGAAGAGCGCACCCTGTTTCCGCATCAGCGTGTAATATCCGTTAAGCTCTCGATCTTGGTTTCGCACGAGCAGATCGTCAAAGGTAGAAAGATGAACCACGCGGCCACTTTGTGCTGCCCACTGGGGTTGAATGGCTGGTTGGGCTAAATATTGTAGCCAGATAAGTGCGGGCTGGATATTCTGCGAATCCACAGGAATCCCAAAGGCTGCACCATCATAGTAGCCAAGGTAGCCTGCTCCAGTCAGGGCATCTTCCATAACGCCTGTAGCGGTGGGTGGTAGAGCAACCCCCACATTCCCAACCACGCGCGAGCGTTTTGTATCGGCTGCTATCCAGGCGACGTGCTCGCCATAAACCCAGCCCTGCGCCACGCGGCCTTCGGCAAACATTTCTGCCACATCGGTCCAGTCGCTTTCGGTGGCTTCGGGTGGCGCGTAGGCAAGCAGTTCGGTCCAGAATTCTAGCGCATCGACGGCTTGTTTACTATCTAGCGAGCCACCGTTGTTAATCGTGGCGTAGTATGTATCAAGATTAATACCCCAATTGTAGAGACCGAAGCTTGGGGCAATCGTCTCAAAAAATTCGTAAAACGAAGCTGCATCCGTGGTGGTTGCCTGTACCGACGTCCCCCATAAGTCCCCTGCAGTTTCTCCCGCCTCATTTTGCTCTACAGCGTTATTTTGTCCAACGCTATTTCGTCCGATTGTTGTAAAAAATTGGGCGATGTCGCGATATTGCTCAAAGGTGATGGCAGGGGCTAGTGGATAATGATAAAGATTTTTAAATTTTTGTTGGTAGTCGGGGTTTGCAAAAAGATCGGTTCTGTAGAGGTAGACTTTAATAAAGGCTTCAATGGGCAATCCATAAAGATCGCCACTGACGGGATCAACAAATGCATTAATAAAGTCGGTAAAGTCGTTTAAGTCGAAATCGGGAGAGCGTAATTGGCTATTTTCATTGAGCAACTGCGAGAGGTTCAACAATTTTTTCTGCTCTAGATAGCCATAAATAACATCTTGTTCAACATAGACGAAATCATAATGCAGACCATCTTGGCCAACGCCGCCTTGTTGAATAATCTGTTCGATTTCAACGTTGCTGCTTATGCGAAGATCAACATTGATGCCGGTTTCGGCCAAGAATTTTGGGGCCAGTACATCGCGAATATAAAGCGAGGGCGGGCTGTTTTCGCTTAGGCCGCGTAGCGTAACGGTTTGATAAGATTCGGACGCAGTTGCCCAAAAATTTGTCGATATGGCTGGTTGTTGGGGGAATGGGGTTGCCCCAGAAGAAGTGTTGGATGCGCGACAAGCAGGGAGAAGATAAAATAAAGAGCAGAGGAGGAGCAGCCTGAGAGAGCCGTCTTTTTTAATCATGTTATGGACTATCTTATCCATCCAGACTGATAATGCCGGTTCGAATTGCATACTTGGTCAAGTCGGCTAAGTTATGCAGATCAAGTTTCTGCATGAGGTTCAGTCGATGCACCCTTACTGTTTTGACGCTAATCTGCAATTGTTGACCGATTTCTTGATTCGTAAAGCCTTCGGCAATCAGCTGCAATACCTCGCGCTCGCGCTCAGTCAGTTGATTTTCGCTGGCACCTCGTCCAGCCGATTCGCCAGATCGCACATATTGTTCGATAACGGTCTTCGAAATTCCGGGGCTCAAGAATGAATCACCCGCGTGAACCACGCGCAATGCAGCAATTAGGTCGGTTGGGGCGGTCTGCTTGACCAAATAGCCAGAAGCACCCGCCTGTAAAAACTGAAATACATATTCCTCGTTTGTATGCATTGTTAGGATCAGCACACGAATATCAGGCAACGTTTTGCAGATTTGGCGCGTTGCTTCAAGCCCATTTAGTAACGGCATTGTGTGATCCATCACCACAATATCGGGCAACAGTGTTTCGGCTTGGGCCACAGCATCGCGCCCATCTTCTGCCTCACCCACCACTTCAATATCATGCTGTTCATCCAATAGGGAGCGCAACCCTTTACGCACGATTGTATGGTCCTCAGCCAGCAGTACTCGGATTTTGCTCATTGCGCTCTCTCCGATTTGGTCGCTAATTCGGAGGTAGCTTCTGGATGTAGCGGAATGCGGATTTGAATCTGTGTCCCTGCGCCGGGCGCAGAGTCTATCTGCCAAGTACCGTCTAGCAGCATTACTCGCTCACGCATCCCCAATAGGCCAACGCCGCTCGTCCCATTAACCCGATTCAGGACTAATTCTTGATCAAATCCGCGGCCGTTATCTTTGACTACGGCCACGATTTCGGGTGCTTGTCTGCCGGTCGTCGACTCTGTCTGCGAAGAGATGAAAAGTTGTAGCTCCACATGCGTAGCCTTAGAGTGGCGAGCAATGTTCGTTAATATCTCTTGCACAATTCGGTATAGGGCGGTCTCTACAAATGGAGAAAGGCGGTGCAACTGGTCGAACCCAGTTGCCTGAAACTCGACGGGGATGTTCATGCGGTTGGCAAAGCGCCCGGTATACCAGCGCAGGGTTGGTACTAGCCCTAAATCATCGAGCATGGACGGGCGCAGGTCGAGCGACAGTTCGCGAATCTGCTCGAGTGTTTCGTCGGCAAGCTGTCCAGCTTCACTTAATCGTTCCGCAATGCCGCTAGAACTGTCAGCACCAAGCTCCTGCTCGATCGAGGTCAGATTCATGCGGATGGCGGTCAATGCTTGGCCCATTTCGTCGTGCAGCTCGCGCGAAATTCGTCGTCGTTCGCTCTCTTGCACGTCGGTCAATTTGGCTGCCAAAGTGCGTAGCTGATCGCGCTGTTGCGCTACGGCTAGCAAGAGACGCTCTTTTTCTACCTGATGACTTTTTACCAACTGACGATTTTGTTCTTGTAAATTTTGGGTAAAGTTGCTCTGCCGCAAATGAGCCGTAATGCGGGCTAGCACTTCCGTTTGCTGCAATGGTTTGGTCACATAATCTACAGCACCGACTTCAAACCCGTTTACTTTATCTTCTGCATTAGCAAGCGAGGTCATAAAGATAATGGGGACGTCATGTGTAGCGGGGTCAGCTTTTAACTGAAGGCAGGTCTCAAAGCCATCCATCCCAGGCAGCAATACATCAAGCAAAATCAAACTTGGGGCGTTATAGCGCACACGTTGCAGTGCGCTTTCGCCGCTACGCGCAATGCGCAATTCGAATCCGTATTCTTGGAGAAAATCGACCAGTACGTCCAAATTGTTTGGCGTGTCGTCAACCAGCAGGATGCTATATTCGGCAAAATTTAGATTCGTCGTCAGCTCTCCCTCTTCCTGCTCACCCTCTTCTTGCTCATTATCTTGTCGCACAGCATCCGATGTTACCTTCATTTTGGCTGCAAGTGAACTTTGCGCGTCTTCCCCTCTGCGAATTGTTGGAACAGAGCAGGAAATTCTGAAAGCGGAGCTGTGTGGCTTACAAGTGGCTCGATGTCGATGATGCCGTTATCGAGCCACGTAATTGCTTGTTGAAAAGTATAGCAGAGCGCAAAGCTGCCAATAATCTGCCAATCGTTGCGGAAAACTTTGTAGGGGCTGATCTTGATCTGTGCATCCATCGGAGCAACGCCAAACATCAAAAATTGTCCCCGTGGCGATAGGTAGTCGAATCCATTTTCGATCACCGCAGGCACACCAGTTGCGTCGGCCACAATGCCAAAGCCGGTTGGGGCAAATGCCTTCAGCGCTTCGTCTAGATCAGGCCCAGCTTCCAAGGTTGCCGTTGCGCCAAGTTCTGCCGCCATTTTAAGGCGCTCGGGCTGTTTTTCTACAACCACAATAGGCCCAGCACCACTATGTCGCATGGCTTGCAGCAGCAACAGCCCAATCGGTCCCGCACCAAAGAGCAGAATCGAGTCCGCAGGTGGGATCCGCAAACGCGACATGCCATACACAATACAGGCCAGCGGTTCGATAAAGGCCATCTGCGTGTCGCTTAAAGACTCTGGCACCGTATAACAAGCTTTAGCCGGAACGTTCACATATTCAGCAAAACCTCCAGCGCGCGTAATGCCGACACCCTGCCAGTTGAGGCAATGGTTCGACTGCTCGCGCCGACAGAAATCGCAGTGGCCACAATACAAGTTTGGATCGACGGCCACGCGGTCACCAATTTTTGCACCAGTCAGCACCTGATTGCCCACTTCAACAATGCGTCCACCAAATTCGTGACCTGGAATCATTGGGAATTCGCCCATATATTCGTTACGATAGATGTGGAGGTCGGTGCCGCAGATGCCGGTCATTTCGATCTGTACAACCACTTCATCAGGCGCACAAGTTGGATCGGCAACAGTCGTGTATTCAAGTTTTTGTGGTTCGGGAAAGACAATTGCATTCATTTAATTATTGTACCATGGAGGGAAGTTGAACAAGAAGTATGTAGTGGGCGGTAAATAATGGGTAGCAAACAGCAAGCAGTAAACAGCAAGTAGTAAACAATGTCCACCTAACCTACTGTTTACTGTTGTTACTTCACTGCACCCATTGTTAGGCCAGTTACTAGTTGCTTCTGTGCAACCCAGCCTGCGATCAACACAGGAAGGATGGTGGCCGTTGAGGCGGCGGACAATTGAGCCCAGAAGAACCCCTCATCTGTTTTAAAAGACGAAATGTAGACCGAAAGCGGCGAAGCATCTATGGTGGTCAAATTAAAGGCGAAGAAGAACTCGTTCCATGCAAAGATGAAACAGAGGAGCGCGGTTGCGGCTAACCCCGGCACAATCAGCGGCAAGACCAAGTTTCGCACTTCTTGCCACAGCGTCACGCCATCCATACGAGCGGCTTCGATAATTTCGAACGGGACTTCGAGCATAAAGGAACGCACCATCCAAATTACAAGCGGTACATTCATACCTGTATAAACGATGATCATGCCGAGATGGGTATCCAACAAATCTAAATCTCGGAAAATTACGAAGAGCGGCACAATAATACCAACGGGCGGTAACATACGTGTAGACATTACCCACAACATCGAACTATCGGTGCGTTTAGTGGGGTAAAAAGCCATTGCATAGGCTGCGGGAACGCCGAGCAGAAGCGCGACTAAAGTCGACAAGCCTGTTATAAGCGCCGTGTTGCCTAAAAACCCCAAAAAATCTGAGCCCAACAGAGCGCCCTGCCAATTTGCAAGCGTAGGCGTAAAAAACAAATTTGGGGTAAGCCCTTCCTCGGCTCTTTTGAACGAAGAGAGCACCATCCAGAAAATGGGGAAAAACATAATGAACGACAGCAATAATGTTACGGCATTTAGAAGATGGTCGCGAGTTTTTCGATTCATGCTGTTTCTCTATGCCTCCACAGTTAATTGATTCTGGTCACGCAAGATACGCAAGAAAAAGAGCATGATGATATTGGCAAAAATGACGGCCAGCACACCATAGGCCGCAGCGCGACTCACATTAAATTCGAGGAATGCTACTTTGTAAATTTCAAATGGTAGGTTTGTGCTCCTGATTCCTGGCCCGCCAGAGGTCATTACAAAAATCTGTCCAAAAATATTCAGGATAAAGAGTACTTCCATCAGTAGCGCAATCTCAATAAAGCTGCGCAAATGGGGCAAAATAATATAGCGAAAGAGCTTCCAGCCATTTGCGCCATCTAGACCTGCGGCCTCCATTGTAGACTCAGGCAGCGATTGCAGACCTGCCAGCAGAATTAGCATTACAAATGGCGTCCACTGCCAAGAAACCGTCGCAATTACCGAAACCATGGCATATTGTGCCAGCCAGTTAACTTGTGGTAAGCCAATGGACTCTAAGGCCCAATTGAAGAGTCCTGAATTAGCATCTAACAAGACGTTTTTCCACAGTACTGCCGTCACAACCGGCATCACTAAAAAGGGCGAAATCAGCAGCGTACGCGCCAACGCCCGCCCGCGGAATGGGCGATTGAGCAACAGAGCAAACATCATCCCTAGCACAAATGTGATTACCACAACGCTTATAGAGAGTACGAATGTGTTCCATATAATGGGCCAAAATTCAGAATTTTCGACTATACGCGTATAGTTGCGCCATCCGATCCAGTCAACTTCAACTGGACGATTCAGATTCCAATTGCGGAAGCTATAATAGAGCGCAAAAGCGAACGGAATCTGCGTGACGATGATCAGAAAGGTCAACGTTGGAGCAGAAAGGAAGCGTCGGAACCGCTGCACTTTCGCAGCAGAAGATAGAGATTTAGTGGATTCAGTCATAATAGGTTAGGAGTAAGAAGTGAATAGTGAGAAGTAAAAGTGAACAGTGCTCAGCCATCTCAAACAAGCAAGACGAATGAACACTGCCCACAAACTACTGTTTACTGCAAATTATTTACGAGATTACTGTTTATCAGTCGATGTAGCCAGCATCCTGCATCGCAGCGACTGTCGCTTCCTGTGCTTGTGCAAGTGCTTCTTCTACGGTGATGTTGCCAGCAATTGCATCAGCAATGTACTGCGATGCGTCTGTACCAATGCCCTGGAACTCTGGGATGGCGACGAACTGAACACCTGTGTATGGTACTGGATCACGTCTCGAATCGTTTGGATCTGCGGCAAGCATAGAGTCCAACGTCATCTGAGCGAATGGTGCTGCATCCAAGTATTCCTGGCGCTCGTATGTAGAAATGCGTGTGCCTGGAGGAACTGAAGCCCAGCCATCTCTGTCGGCTACAATTTCAATATAGTCCTTGCTGGTTGCCCATGTAACGAAGCGGAGTGCTGCTTCAGCATTGGCGCTCGTGCTTGGGATTGCCAATGACCATGACCATAGCCAAGCGTTGCCCTTTGCTACTGGACCCACTGGAGCCAATGCCTGTGACATATCTGGACCAACGTCCGTGCCGGCCAAGATGCCTGCTGCAACTGTTGCATCGACCCATATTGCAGCTTCACCCTGCGTCATCAAATTCAGCGATTCGGTAAAGCCGTTACTCGATGCTCCTGGAGGGCCACAATCTTGTAGAAGGCTGGCATAGAAAGAAACTGCTTCGTTCCACTCTGGTGAATCAAGCTGTGGCTGCCACTCTTCGTCAAACCAGCGAGCACCGTATGTGTTGGCAACCGTAGTCAGTACTGCCATTTGCTGACCCCAGCCTGGCAGACCGCGCAGCGCGATGCCGTAGACACCGTTATCAGGGTCATGTACAGCACAGGCAATCTCACGAACCTCATCCCAAGTTGGTTGATCCGGCATCTCTAAACCAGCTGCATCGAGAATGGTCTTGTTGTACATCGTAAAGCTAGATTCACCATAGAATGGCACAGCGTGCAGGTTATCACCAACGGAGAGACCGGCAGCAACTGTAGGTAGCAGATCGTCAAAATCATAATCTGGCTGAACCATGTCTGGGTTGGCAGCAGCCATATCATCAATTGAGTTGAGCCAGCCATTTTCGCCCCAAATCGGCACTTCGAACGTACCAACGGTGACGACGTCGAACGATGCTGCGCCGGTTGCTACATCTGTAGTGACCTTTGCACGCAGTTCATTCTCTGGTAAAACAACCCACTCTACGTTGATGCCCGTCTCTTCGGTGAACATCGGAGAAAGCTCTTCCATCACCTTCATGTTAGGATTGTTGACGGTTGCAATGGTCAGCGTAACATCATCCATCATTTCGCCGTCCATTGATTCGCTATCCATGGATTCACTATCCATTGAGTCGCCATCAGTAGGTGCTGCGGTCGGCGCGACACATGCAGCAAGAGCCAAAGATGCAACAAGCATCAGGCCAAGCAGTGCCAGCAAACGATTTTTCGAACGTTGCATAGTACCTTTCCTTTTTTGTTTTGCTTTTATACCACAGCAAGCGCGCATCATGTTAGAAACATGCCGCGTGTACATACTCTGTGGATTGAGCAGATTTAATATTGTAGTATATGGTAATTAAAATAGGGATTTGCAGTTGGTTGGGGTGCCAACGTCTACTATCGTAACATATTTTGCTAGAATTCGATATGGGCAAAATGCCTACTTTTAAAAAATTTAGACCTTAGAAGGTAGTGAAACGGTTATTATATATACAAGGATCGCATAGATGAATTCTGTAGACAATGAAGAGATAATTGAACGTTTTTGGTCCGAAGATCTAAATACTTTGCCCCGAAATCATGTACATCGACTTAGCCCGCTGCCGGATGCGTGGCACTTTGGGGATACTGCTCAAATGGCCGATGATCTTGGCAAACTAGTGCAGAACGGGCGCAAAACGGCCACGTGCTCTCGCTATTTGGGCGGGAATATTTTGGATGAAGCAGGGCTGAGCATCATTTTGGATGGAGACGGAATCCCCCTCTGTTTAATTGATGTGGTGGAGTTGACCGTCAAACGTTATTGTAACGTTGATACAGCTTTTGCTGCCGAAGAAGGTGAAGGTGATTTAACTTTGGCCTACTGGCGCAAGGCTCATTGGAGTTTCTTCAAACGCGAATCGCAAAGCGAGGGGTACGAAGTAAGCGAGGAGATGCTGCTCTGTTGCGAGCGCTTCCGCGTGCTTTATTGTGCGTAAAATGTACGTCAAGTAAAGGGAAAATGTGAGGAAATCGTCTACCAGACGTTTCGAAACAGCATTGACACGCTCGCCCTTCTCTCTACAATTGTGCTGTCCTTGGCATCTGCCCAAATAATGCAAAGGGTACAAGAGATTTTCATCGCAAAATAGTACACAGTAACAAGGAGAGCAAACTATGTTGTCTCTATTTGGTAACAAGTACAAAGATGAAGAAATCACGATGTGCGCGCAAAACGCGCTAGAGCTAGAATCGATGATCAACTCATCAAAGATGATCGTTCAGAGTGAAAACGGGATTGCCACACTCGAAGGCAGTGCAGCAAGCGAACGAGAAAAATTCCGAGCATTGGACACCGTAATGACCAGCTTGCAGGGATCTCGCCTTAAGTTTGAGCGAGTTGAGGATCAAATGAATGTTTTGCAGGCAGTGTCATAGATAAACGCCGTCACACCAAAGATAATCGGTTGGCACAGGGCCTGTTGTCACGTTGTTGTAAACGTGACAACAGGCCCTATTTTTTATTTTCGCAGTTTCGTGTGTCACCAAATAAAATGCAAAAATATTTTAGTATTAAACATGATACTACTCTATGGTATCATTGAATCTTATGCAGAAAAAACATCATCGCACATTGAAAGCGATCTTCGAAAAACCAGAACGCTCAAATATTGCGTGGAAAGACATCGAAGCTCTCTTTGTGGCCCTTGACGCAGAAATATCAGAGGGAAGAGGTTCACGGGTACGGGTGGTGTTAAATAACTGCCGAGCAGTATTCATCGACCACACCCACAGAAGGAAACTGATAAAGGTGCCGTAAAATCGGTTCGAAGATTCTTGCAGGAAGCGGAGGTAGAGCAATAATGGAAATGGAATATAAAGGGTATATCGGAAAAATAGAGCTTGACACAACCGCAGAAATTTTTCATGGCGAAGTTACCAATTTACGTGACGTTGTAACTTTTCAGGGTGAATCTGTGAAGGAGCTACGAAAAGCTCTTGAAGATTCAGTAGAAGACTATTTAGAGTTTTGTGCCGAGCGCAGTGAAGAACCAGAGCGCCCTTTTTCTGGTAAATTTCTCATACGTACAACTCCTACAGTTCATCGTGAGCTATCTACATATGCGAGGAGAAAACAGCTAAGCCTTAATAGTTTGGTAAACCTGTTATTCGATAAGTTCATCATAGAAGAGAATTCAGAAAGTACTGTGGGTTCCTTGGCAGCAGATAACAAGCTATCATCAAGAAAGATACATTCTTTAGACGACAACTATACTGACCAAGACAATGAATCTGCTCAATTTCCATTAGATCCTGCTAAAATGCAATGGGCATGTCCAGACATAAGGGATAGCTGAGGAAATTCATGACAAAATCAAAAAAGGGCTCGTCTGCAGTGGGATGTCGGATTAAGTATGCATGTCATAAATCACAAGTGGTTCACTACCCTCACGATCAGTGGCATCGCGAGTCAGTAAAATATGATGCACTCAGTTATATCTATGAAAAGCATATAACAACTCATTTACATGTCTACGCAAAGTGGAATTCAAGTACAGATGGAATTGCGGCAAATTCAAAGTATGATATTTTTTTCTGTATACAAGGCCAGTTTCAACTAGCAGAAAACGGACATACCGAAGAACTAGAAAATTTTGCACTGTATGATGCAATCCACGACCTATATCCATTAGCATATGAAAAGCTTGCGGCAATACAAGATGAGTGTGGGGTTGGAACTGATTCAGAACATTTGCTATTAAAAAAAGTTCTCTTGGAAGAAGAGCTAAACTTCTTAGTAAGCCGTGATGAAATTAGGCTTCTCGATAGACGATAGTCTTGTCAGGTAAAGCGATAGCGAAAAGTTAACTTTTTGAACCGGCCACTAATTTACAATATTGATTCCCAAACAATATTGATTCCCCGATAAACAAGAAAAATGGTGCTACATCATGCCCTTATCGAGAGCATGATGTAGCACCATTTTCTTTACAGCGTATTCTCCTTCACATGTGCCTCAATCTCCGCAAAGATTTTCGCCTCTTCTTGATAATCCGGTCTGTCCAACAGTGTGGCAACCTCTGCATGGCTGCGACGGGAAACTGGCCAGTCGCTCTCGCTGGCTACACGAAGCGCCAGTCGGCACGCCATCGCCGCCGCCTCGCGCAGACCGCGCGTCGGCACCTTATCCAACGTGTCGTAGCGCGTATGGCCATACCCTCGCCCGCTCAAATCGCGCGCAACGGGCGACATGCCACCCGTCGGCACACCTTCTAACAAAAATGGATAGTGATCCGAATGCGCGCTGACCGACTGCCCCACCAAGTAATCCAGCTTCATCTCCTTCTGCCAGCCCTCAAAAAGCTCAACCAATTCGGGCCACTCGTTGAGCACGACATCTTTTGCCCGCGTACCGCCCGCAGCGTCCATATTATAGTAAAAGCGAATATTGTCTAGCTCCGCAGCGTGTTTCTTCACATAAGCCTTGGATCCGATCAGCCCAATCTCTTCTACACCCCACAACACAAAGCGCACCGTATTGGGCAACTCGCCGCCATATTTTGCCAGCACGCGTGCCGCCTCCATCACCGATACCGTACCAGATGCCGGATCCTGCGCACCCTGCGAAATATCGTGTCCATCATAGTGGCTGCCCAACATCACCACTTCTGGATCCGCCGCGCTCCCCGGAATTTCGCCCACGATATTCCACGACGTCATCGGCTTGCAACTGTCCGTGCTTTTAATGCGCACCGTCACCTCACCCTTGCGCTGGATCAGCCGCTGCAGAAACGAACCATCTTCATATGAAACAGAGATTGCCGGAATCAATCCCTGATAATTATCGCCGATACCGCCCGTGGCTGGACCATACGCGGGGTAATGGTTGATAAAAATGAAGCCCGCAGCGTCAGCCAACATTGCTCGGCCATACTTCTCGTTTCGGTGTACCCAACGGCTAGATCCGCGCGGCTGCGTTTTACTATTCACCATCGCAATCTTGCCCGCTACATTAGCGCCTTTTTCAGAAAAAGAAAGCGGCCCGCCGTCGTCTAAGTCACAAAGAACCGCTTCCAGATCTGCTGGCGGTGAATGGGGTAATGTGATGCAGTCTATTGTTTTCTGAATCGGGCTGGTGATCTCTAACGTCACGCTGCCGCGCGTCCAGCCCAAGTATTCCACAGGCTCCATCGCTACGTTTTGCAGACCATACTCCGTCAGCTTGGCTGCAATAAACTCCGCCGCTTGTTTCTCGCCAGGCGTTCCGGCAAAGCGCGCGCCAAAGTCATCACACAGGACAGTCAAGTTGTCGATGACTTCGGACGAGGTGTACACGTCACCCACCATTTTTTGGTCGATTTTTAGGAAAGGGTTGTTGGTCATAGAATATCTCCAGAAAGGTTATTGTGTTTTTGAATGCAGCCAGCTTAAAACGTTTGGTCAATTGGGAACCGATTCGATTTGGCCGGTGTATTATAGTATAACGGGAACTTTGCAAAGAGGTAATATTGACCGATATCTCAGAGAAGGAAAATATCATAGAAAATGCACGTAATGGCGACCAAGCTGCATGGTCGGTGATTGTGCGTCAACATCAAGAAGCCGTCTTTCGGATGGCCTATTTGGTATTGCGCGATGCCGCCCGTGCCGAAGATATTGCGCAAGAGACATTTATCCGAGCGTTTCGGTCGCTAGATAAATTCGACACAGCTCGACCGTTGCGCCCGTGGCTGCTAAAAATTGCAAAAAATCTCGCGTACAATCAGCAGCGCTCCCTGCGACGTTATTTTACAGCAGTACAGCGTTGGTTCGAAACGCAGCCGACTGCAACGCCATCACCGAACGACATCGCAATGCGTACGGATCAATCAGCGACGATTCATGCCGCTATAACCAATCTCAAGCAGAGCGATCAAGAGATCATCTATTTACGTTATTTTTTGGATCTGTCCGTCAGCGAGTGTGCTGAGGTTTTGGGCATTGCCTCGGGAACAGTCAAATCTCGGTCGTCACGTGCGTTAAGCCAGCTCCGTAAAATTATTGAACGTGATGACGCCAGTCTGCAACAGGAGGTCGTCGATGAACGATAACGGACATCAAAATGAGGTTGAAACAGCAATCTCTGAGGCTTGGGAAGCTGTTGTTAAAGAAGCCGCTGCTCAGTTTGACTATCCTCAAACGCCGAATATCTCCGACCATGTCACCAGTCAACTATCTGGATCAACACAGAACAATCACGCAATGCTGTTGCGGCGGCTAGCGTGGGCGGCAAGTATCGTCTTACTAATTTTCGCGCTGACTACGCTTACATTGCCAACCGTGCGGGCGGCAATCCGCCAATTTTTGCAGTTCGGCGCAGTGCGGATCGAGTGGCGACAGCCGGCAACGGATTTAGTAGCAAATGATAGGAACGCCTCTACCGATCCACATCGAATGCTGCAATCAGTAGCGGATCTAGAAGGTGCAACCGATCTCGCCACCGCCCGCAACATGTTGTCTATACCTATACGGCTGCCAACTTATCCAGCAAGTTTATGCGAGCCAGATCGAGTAGTGGTACAGCAGGCTGGTGATTCAGGTAACATTGTTCATCTCATCTGGTTTGATCAAGCGAATGAAAATCAGGTGCGTATGAGCTTAATGATTCTAGAGGCTGATGCCTTAGTCACCAAAATAGATCCAGCAAATTTAACCCCCACCACCGTTCACGGCACCGAAGCATTATGGGCAAAAGGTCCATATGAATTCCTCAGTGGCGCAAACATCACCGCCGTCACGCGCTTAATTGATGGACACGTGTTGATCTGGACGGAAAATCTTGATGGAGAACTCGTTACCCATCGGCTGGAAACAGATTTGCCTCGCAAAGAAGCGGTACGAATTGCCGAATCGCTAGAGAAGACAGTGCAATGCTACAGATAAGCAAATGGATATCAATGGGAAATAAGAATGCAAAATAAGATAGCGAGCTATATTCGCAAATATTGGTTTTGGTTACTCGTCAATGCAGCCGTATTCTGTGCCCTGATTTGGCTGGCAATCCTCGTGTGGGAAGCGCCCAATTCGGCTCAAATAGCGCTTTTCGACTCGGCAGCAATGCGCAGACCCATACTATATAGCGGGAAGACAGCGATGATTCTGCTGCTGCTTTCACTTGCCTGCACACCACTCTCTACCATTCTGGGCTTTCGAAAAGCTATTTCCGTTCGCAAATCGTTGGGACTGTGGGCGTTTGGATTTGCCCTCTTTCATGCGCTTTACTTGATCGGCAACAAAGCGATCTTCTACGACATAGAGGCATGGAAACGAATTTGGCAGGTGACCACACGTGCGTTTACGCGCGATGTTTGGGGAAAAATGCCGTATGCACGAGCGGGGGCCTTTGCAGTGGCGCTGCTTCTCCCACTTGCCCTCACGTCAAATCGATTTTCGATGCGGCTGCTCAAACAGAAGTGGAAGCGACTGCACAAGCTTGTGTATCTCGCCGTGCCAGTGGTGCTTTGGCACTACGTTTGGCGAATCTACCATATGCACAAATGGGGAACACCATTAAGCGATGTCGACCACATTAGCTGGTGGCAGCCCATTTTGTTGACGAGTATTGCAGCCCTGTTGCTGCTTGTGCGAGTGCCAAAAATAAGGAATGCTGTAAAGAGAAAGCGATAGGAATTTTAAGCGAGGTTTGTATCAGCACAACATGAACACGCGTCATTCGTCTGTGGCGGACACGAGAAGCGTTGGGTACACGCAGTTGGGTAGTGGCGCTGATTTCTCCCCAACACTCCTCATGTCCCTACGATTTTTGCCACCATTCATTATCTCCAAAAATCTGACGCTTACCCTAATCCAGCCAAGCAATCACACCGCATCAAAAAATTTGATTCGTCATCACGCCGCCATCCACGCGCAAATTCGCCCCCGTGATCCACCTAGCAGCGGGCGACGCCAGAAAGAGACACGCATCCGCCACATCCTCGGGTTGACCAAGTCGCGTCAGCGCGGCCGCGGATTGCCACCGTTCGACCCCCTCGGGCCACGCCGCCTCGATCCCCTCGCGCCACATCAGCCCCGGCGACACCGCATTGACCCGAATATTGTGCGCGCCTAGCTCATTCGCCGCGGCCCTCGTGTGCATGAGCACGCCTCCCTTTGCCGCATTATAGTGGCTGTGCATCGGCGCAGGATTCTCGCCTTCGATCGAGGCAATATTCACAATTGCCCCCCGACTCCCATCCGCACTATCTGCTTGCGCCATCATCTGCTTGGCCGCAGCCTGCGTACATAAGAAAACGCTGCGCAAATTCGCATCGATCACTGCATCCCACTCATCTTCGGCCATATCGACCAGCGTCGAAAGCGGATAAATCCCGCTATTGTTGATCAACACGTCGAGCCGCCCAAACGCATCCACAACCCGTTCGACCATCGCCGTCACAGCCTCCTTCTGCGTCACATCGGCTTGAACGGCCATAGCGCGCCCGCCCGTTGCTTCGATCTGCGCAACAAGTTCGTTCGCACCCGCTTGGCTTGTGCGATAGTTGACCGCAACCGTGGCCCCAGCCTGAGCAAAGCGCAGCGCGATGCCGCTGCCCAATCCGCTGCCGCTGCCGGTAACCAGCACAATTTTGTCATTATAATCGAGTAATGTATTTGGGTGTGGTACGCTCATGGTCGCTAATTCCTTGTTAGTTTTTTGATTGCTTCGGCAAAGTCGGGGTACGCACGCAGCAGTGCATTTTGTTCGCCCAATTCGAAGCTACTCTCTTCATACCCAGGAGCCATCGTTGTACCAATCAGCGAGAAGCCGTGGGGTCCGTTTGGCGCACTCATGGAACCTTGCCACACGCTGCGTGGAGCCACAAACTGGGGCCGCATTCCAGCCGCAAAATCGTTCCCCAAAAGCACCGTCTCCCCCGAACCATCGGGCATAAGCAGCAACATCTCTAGCGGATCGCCATAGTAAAAGTGATAGACTTCATCCGTATTCAAACGGTGCATGGCCGAAAAATCTGTTTCGGTAAAGAGTGCGTAAATGGCCGTGCCAAAGAGCATATCTTGTCGATAGCGAGACGGCAGCACGGCAGCGGTCATCCGCTCGGCAGATTCGTACGTGCGGCGAAAAAAACCACCCTCTTCGGGCAGTGGTTCCAGTTGGAGCAGGTCGATGAGTTCGGTTGCAGTCATTATTTTGTTCCAGTAGATAGTTTTTAGCAAGTGACGTCAATTTTCACGATTAATATTAACCCCGTTTGAACCCAAAATTACAAAAACCGACGCTGCGTCGAAAAGTCCGACTCTCGGGCAAAGATTTCCACCTCTGCCTCATCCTCGCCTTCGAAGCAATGGACGGAATTAAAGACGTGAAACTTTTCGGCGTCGCACCACATGCGGCTCTCCGTTTGGATCCGCACGCGCCACCCGTTGCGGCCCAGCAAAATCACGCGCCTGCAGGTGACTTTAGCCGACAGCGGATCCCCCTCGGTGATAGTGTATCTATCTTCATCAATTGTACCAAACTCAATATCGGTAAAGGGAGCATCGGTGGGCCGCAGCCGGAACGCGCCGCCGTCGCTGCGGTTAAAGAGCGTGGCGCTTTCCGCGACTAGATCGTGGGTAACGCTGCGTTGGCGCGACGCAGGGCGCAAGGTATCGATCCGCATTTTGGGCGCAATTTCGGGCGGGCCAAATGGAGCTAACTTCTCATCAGTAAGTTGCGCACGACGTTCGGGGAGCGCTAGACGGCAGCCGGAATAAAGGGTCAACGTAACGGGTGTGGGCGAGGGCCACATGTGGGGCCAATAGGTTGTCGACAGGGCCACACGCCAGCGATGACCCGCAGGCAGAGTATGCCCAATTGCATTGAGCTGTACCGTGACTTTGTAGATGCGGTCTGGCACAAGCAGCTTGGGCGCAGCGTGGCTTGCGTCAGCTTCGGCGGCGTGGGTCAGGTTGAGCATCCCCCAGCTGACAAGGCGTGATTCGCTACCCTGCTTTGCATCACTTGGAGGAATATCGCACAGACGGACGGCCACTTGCGCCATGGGCTGATCGACAGAAAAGACAAGTTCGACTGTCGGGAAGCCCAGATAATCGGTTTGTTGCTTCATTGGGGGCGACGTGAAGCAGGTCGAGCGAATATCCTCTATTTGCTGATCGGGTGCCATATCGCCCTCCTCTCCAAAGGGGCACCAAACGCCACAATAGAACCCATGAAGTTGCGAGCCAGAAAGCTGGGCGATTCTCTCCTGATTTGGCGTACTCTCCGTAGGTGAAAGCTGCTCCGCTGCGGCGAGAAAATATTGGTGCTGCTTTTGGCGTGTAGGCCAACTTTGCTCGGCAATCCAGCGACCGGGGCGCGACGTGTAGTTGGACTGCGGTGCCGCGCTCTCTTGCAGCCACGCGTGCAGCATCGGCTCATTCATCACGCCAGTGTCGATCCCCTTGAGCCACTGATCCCACCAGCGCAGACACTCTTGCAGAAAGCCAATTCCGGGCGCGGGTGTGGCGACTTCGGGGTATTCGTGAACCCATGGACCGATGAGCCCTTTTCGCGGGCCGGGCAAGTTGGCTAGCAGGCGAAAAACGGCATTGGTGTAGCCATCGGCCCAGCCGCCAACCGCATAAACGGGACATTTAATGTTGGTATAATTTTCGCAGACGGATCCATGTTGCCAGTAGGCGTCACGTCGCGAATGTTCGAGCCATTTTTCGATAAAAGGTGGCGTCTCTTCGAGTCGATGCAGCCACATTTTGCGCCAGCGCTTGCCCACCATCGCTGGATCCGGTGGCAGCGCGTTGTAGGCCAGCATGATTGACGCCCACCAAAGCATGTCAGACGCAAGCAGCGAGCCGCCCATATAGTGGACGTCGTCGGCGTAGCGATCATCTGTAGAGCAGAGGCTGATCACGGCTTTCAGCATGGGTGGTTGCAGCGCGGCAATTTGCAGGCCGTTGAAGCCACCCCACGATTTGCCGATGATGCCGACGTTGCCGTCGCACCAGGGTTGATCCGCGATCCAGTGCAGAACGGCGACGCCATCATCGAGCTCTTGCTGCAGATATTCGTCGTAGAGCACGCCGTCCGAGTCGCCGCAGCCGCGTAGATCCACGCGCAGGCAGGCGTATCCGTGCCCCGCAAAGTAGGGGTGGCGAATGGAGTCGCGCGGCGCGGTGAGATCGTTTTTACGATAGGGAATGTATTCGAGGATCGCGGGGACGGGATTGATTTCGGCATCTTCCGGCAGCCAAATATCCGCAGCAAGTTGGCAGCCGTCGGCCATAGAAATTCGTAAGTTGGTTCGTTTTTCGACTTGGTGTGGGAAGTCGGTTTTGATAGTAATCGATGATTCATCGAAGACAAAGGCCATGTTGGTGCTCCGGTGCTGGTAGGGCAGGAGGTGGCGGAAGATAAATTTTGTCTTGAGTGTACCCGACTGTGTGATACAGATCAAAATTGAGTCTCGAAAATAGCCTAAATTTTTATTGAGGTTCTTTCCATCCCCGATTCGACATAGACTGAGTATAACCCGATATGGTATACTGTTGTGTGCTTTACGGCATATATGCAATGTGCGTATTGACGTATCGTGTATAAGTATTGTTGGGTCCAAGGATGTACCCCAAAAAACTTCACTTCTATATTCCGCAGTCGCACAAAATTATAGTTGCTTATCACCGAAGTAAAGCAAGCGCCTCCATATATACCTATCCAGAAAAATTCCGTACCACATCTTATAAAGCAGAGATGAGACAGAATTTCTTTGGGAAACTATAATTGGGTGAGCGAATCACTTGTTTACGTCATCAGTGATGACGCAAAAAGGTAATTTGTGGCGCGACTCGGTATAGTCAAATTTCAACATTGCAGCGTACGAACTTTAGGCACTTTATCTTCTGCCTTCTTTGTAAGTTATTCTATCAAAAAAGAGACGCTGCATCCCTAACTGTAAGGAGAATTTCCCGTGAAGATTGGGATCTTAACCGGTGGCGGCGACGTCCCGGGTCTTAACCCCTGTATTAAAGCAGTCGTTCATCGTTGCATTGATGATGGACACGAAATTATTGGTCTACGCCGCGGTTGGCACGGTATTTTAAACATCAATCGCGATGATCCAGAATCGGTTGCAGTCAACACGATACCGCTTGACAAAGCAGCCGTTCGTACAGTTGATAGAACCGGCGGCACGTTTCTGCACAGCAGCCGCACAAACCCTGGCCGAGTAACGCGCAAGAATGTGCCGGAATTTCTGGTTGGCACAAAAGACTTTAACACCGATGAAAGTGGCACAAGCGATTTTACGCCGCACGTGCTGAAAAATCTGGAGTTCTTGGGCATCGAAAAGTTGGTTCCAATCGGCGGCGATGATACGTTGAGCTACGGCGAGCGGATCCACAGCGAAGGCTTTCCGGTTGTGGCTATCCCCAAAACAATGGACAACGATGTTTTTGGGACAGATTATTGTATTGGCTTTAGCACGGCGATTACGCGCGGTGTGCAGTTCATCCACAACTTGCGCACAAGCGCTGGCTCTCATGAGCGGATCTGTATTGTCGAGCTGTTTGGGCGCAACAGCGGCGAGACGAGTCTGATATCATCCTATCTTGCTGGGGCGGATCGTTCGTTGATCTGCGAGGTGCCATTTGACCCAGAGAAGTTGGCTTCGCTGGTGATGGAAGATAAGGAGCGCAATCCCAGTAAGTATGCAATGATCACCATTTCTGAAGGTGCCAGCATGATCGGCGGCAGCGTGATCGAATCGGGTGAGGCAGATGCGTACGGCCATCGCAAGTTAGGCGGAATCGGCGAGCTAACGGAACAGGCGCTCAAAGAGATTACGGGCCAAAATACAATTTACCAGAAAATTGCGTATCTTATGCGCTCGGGCGCACCCGATGCGCTTGACTTAATGGTTGCTACGAACTATGCAAACTCGGCCATGGATCTACTGGAAGATGGCGTGAGCGGTCGGATGGTTGCGTTGCGTGAAGGTAAATATACGCACATTCCGATGAGCGAGGTGACAACGGGCATTAAGCGAGTCGATGTGGATGAGCTATACGATGTGGAGAGTTATTTGCCCAAGGTGCATCACGCATTGGGTAAGCCGATGTTCTTGTATTAGAAGATATGATGATTTCTTTCTAGCTCCGTCAGATTTGGTGGGATATCAATTGATACGAAAAAAGAGAATTCAAAGCTGTAGGGGCATGATATATCGTGCCTAATATGGTTAACGGTACCACCACTCCTGGGCATGATATATCGTGCCCTTACGAGTTCATTCGTCAAATAAATATTGGTCATTCCCACTAAACCCGATAGTTCTAGGATTTTTTAGTTTTCTTCGTACTTCGATGATAGGTGATTGTAAAAGAGCGGCTCAAATGAGCCGCTCTTTTTTTGTTCGGATTTATAAAAAATAGCATAACGGGCTTTATGGCAAAGTTGGGCAATCAAGCTCAGCGCTTTACAAATCTATGGTAGCAAACGGGTCAATGGCGTTAAGTAAATTCGTGCTTACTGGGCTGCTGCAATTTGTCCAATTTGGGTTTGCCAAGCATCAGCACCGGGTAGCGGAACGGCAACAAATGCTTGCACATGGGTAATGCGTCCAAAGTCACCATGATAGGCACCGTGGGTTTCGCCATCACTATGATAGGCAATGGCAAAGATAGAAAGATGGGTGTCGGTTGAGTCTGGCATGGCGGCTAGCTCAAGCGCTATGGAGCCGTTGCCATCGGCATCCGCACTAAAGGTATTGTCTGATCCATCCCATGCCCCACCTGCGATGCTAGTAATCGTCGGATCGGGCGGCAGCTTGGTTTGGGTTAACTAAAGCGATACATGATGGACAGGTTATTGCCAGTGGAAATGATAGAATGGCTGTTTGGCTAGAGGCTCGTGGCAGGGTTGTAAAACAGCCCGTTTATGTTCAAACAGTTGCAGAAACACTCAAGATATACAAAACGCCCCACCGGAAGGTCGTAACCAATGTGGGCATATAACACAAATGAAAATCCCCCAGCTCCATTCCTTGATCTTATTGTTGAACATCTTGAGCATCCCAGTCAAGCTTTGCCCATTTAAGCCAAGATTGACACAGGTGCCGACATTTCGGCATTACCTTTTTCCGTGATTGAAGATCCTGACTTATCAGTTACGAGTGGGTAACTAGGAATGAATTCCCAGCCTGATACGGAAAACGTGATAAATCACGTTAAAGTTACGGCATTTAACCT
>ENA-ORXT01000262-ORXT01000262.1-marine-metagenome-genome-assembly--contig:-NODE-262-length-88427-cov-30.639355_pt1 | contig 88427 bp, 80 predicted proteins | sample MGYA00237868_ERZ511482 | MGnify/ENA metagenome assembly ERZ511482 | reverse complement strand
AGTGGAGCTAGGGAGAATTGAACTCCCGACCTCTTGTATGCCATACAAGCGCTCTACCAACTGAGCTATAGCCCCTCGTTGGAACGCAAAGCGTAGCGGTAGAGCGGCCAGGTACAACCTTCGTTCTCAGCTCTTTCGGCATGCTGTCAGCCAATGACGCCACCTGGGCGAGCCGGACTGCGCGGCTGACCCGCCTAGTCGTCGCTGTCGGCTTCGTCTTCGCTATCGAGGTCATCGCCGGGTGTCGTATCTTGGTTCAGCCCGCCCGCAAAGGCCAACGCTTGAGCGAGTCCTGCGGCACGGTTGTACAAAACTTCGAAGTACAGCTCGGGGGCAGAGTTCTTGCCGGGAATCGGAGCTTTGCCCAGCGAACGAATCACCGCAGTTGGGTCGGCTGATTCGAGGGCGTAGTCGTCGCGGACAGGCAACGATGTGGCATCGCCCCAGTACTTAACTGGATCGAGTTTCGGCTTTTTTCGGCTCTTTTTTCGCTTGCGGCCTCCGCCCTGACTGTTTCCACCCTGGTTGCCACGGTTGTTGTTCCCTCGGCTCATTGCGAAGCTCCGACTGGTTCGGTTGCGTCGGCGTCGCTGGACTCGTCGGCCGGGTCGGGCTCGAGCGGCTCATCGATGTGCTCTTCGTAATCCATGAGCAGCTCGGGATCGAGGCCGAGCGCAACTTGCAGCTGCGCCGCGTCGAGGTCGCCGACCGAACTCGACTTCGGAAGCACGATGTTGGCAACCTGGCGTTTGCCAGCCACGACCTCCTCGACTCGTTCGTCGATGGTGCCGGGGCAGATCAGACGGTGGCAGATGACCGTCTTGGTCTGCCCAATGCGCCACACGCGATCGCGAGCCTGGTCTTCGACTGCGGGATTCCACCACCGGTCATAGAGCACTACGTGACTGGCCGCAGTCAGATTCAGGCCAGTTCCGCCAGCTTTGAGCGAGAGCACCAAGATGCCGGGGCCGTCGAGTGCCTGGAAATCTTCGACCATGCGGTCGCGAGCGCCTCGCGACAAGCCACCGTGATAGCAGTGGACATCGGTGCCCGTGCGCTCGGTCAAGTAGCCAGCCAGGCGCTCGCCCCACGATGCAAAGTGCGTGAATACGAGCATGCGTTCATTTGCAGAGAAGACCGTCTCGACGATTTCGTTGAGACGAGCAAGCTTGCCGGAACGGCCGTGGATCGTGAGGTCCTCGTCGTCGCTGTTGTAGTTGAGCGGATGGTTGCAGATCTGTTTGAGCGCCGTGATTGCCGCAAGTACGGCGCCCTTTCGAGCAGGGGTACCCACGTCGGCTGCTGCGGTCTCTGCGGTCAGGTCGTTGATGACCGCTTGGTAAAGACCGATTTGTTCTGGGGTCATCGCACAGTGATCGAGTTCGTCGATGCGATCCGGCAACTCGGCCGCGATTTCGGGCTCGGCCTTGGTACGGCGATATACCAGGATGCCGTTGAGCGCTGACAGCGCTCCCTCGTTCTCTTCTTTGGTCTTCCGGTCCGGAGAAAGCTGGGCAACGAACTGCGCCCGCGGCCCCAGCATTCCGGGGTTCGCCCAGTCGAGGATCGACCAGAGGTCGCCGAGCCCGTTCTCGATTGGTGTGCCGGTCAGGGCCAGGCGGGTGTGGGCATCGATGCGGCGCAGTTGGCGACTTGTTTCCGCAGCCGGATTCTTGATGGCCTGGGCCTCGTCGATGACTGCTTTGCCGAATCGGACCTGCTCCAAGACATCGATGTCTCGGACTGCTGTGCCGTAGGTGGTGATGACGATGTCGACGTCGCCGACGACCTCGAGGAATTCGTCGGCTTTACGACGGTTCTGTCCGTGGTGAACCAGCACCTTGAGGTCAGGCATGAACTTGCGGGCCTCGGACGCCCAGTTGCCAACAACCGCAGGCGGCGCGATAACCAGCGCCGGTCCGTGGATACGCGACGGTCCGAGCGAAGCGAGCGTGGTTGGCGTCTTGCCAAGGCCCATGTCGAGCGCCAGGCAACCGCCAAGGCCGGCGTTTACCAAAAAGTTGAGCCAGGCGTGTGCGTCGGCCTGGTAGGACCGAAGCTCGCCAGCAAAGCCGGGCGGAGTGGGATCCGGTTCCTCGGGAAGCGTTTTAAGACTGCGCAGTAGATCCGCAGCCCAACCCTGGCCAGCGATCGACATCTGACCGCCGAAGGGGTTCCCCTCGAGTCCCAAGGCGTGACGCAGCATCTCGGCGCCGCTCATCTTGGTCTTGTCAGCGCGCTCTGCCAGCGCCTGGGCGGCAGCGGCAAGGTCGACCTTGTCGAGTTCGATCCACTCGCCTTGCGACTTGACCATTGGTCGGGCTTCGCTTGCGAGTTGGGCAATATCGGCGGCGCTCAGTTCGACATCGCCAAATACCGCGGACCAGCGCACGTCGGCGAGCTGCTGGGCCCCCACAACGGTTTCGGTCGACTCGGTGGTCAGCCGCAGGGTCGGGGCGGTCTTCTTGCGCGACAACGCAGGCACAGACACATCGAAGCCTGCAGTCACGAGCGAGCTACCCATGTCCGACATCAATTGCCAGGCTTCCTCCTGGCTGAGAATGACCTCGCCCCGACGGCGGCCACCTGGGCGCAACAGCGCGGGGAAGAGTCGTTCGAGCCGCTGGATCTGGCGGTTGATCGTCTTGGATTTCGTCTGCGACGCAGTCGCCATGGCGACCTCGACCGGTTCGAGCCCGCTGCGGCCACCAGGAGCGAGTACCTCGGCAAGCCACGCATCGTCTTCGTCTGGAGGATTGAGTTTGACCATCAGCCGCATGTTGGCGGTGCCGGTGACCGACTGGGCCCACCGGCCCATGCGTTGCACGATGTCGTTCGCAATGCCGGGGGGTGCTTGAAACGCGGACCCCTCGAGGCGACACAAGATCGTCTCGCCGACATCGTTCTTGGTGCTTGGCTGTTCGGGGGCTGCTGGCACTTCGATCTGTTCGGCAGCAATGCGAGTGATCGCGTCGGTCAGATCAGCGACGACTGCGCCTGCGAACTCCTTGCGATCTTTTCGGTCCGACACCGACATGGCTGCGCCTGGCGCAGCGTCGGCAAGCGCATCGAGCCGGTCACGATCCATCACCGAGGCTGCCCACCGCACGTGATAGGTGCCGAGGCCACCGCGCCCGGAGCGACGGCCGCCCCTGAATTGCTCGAGCTGCGGGACCATGCGGCCCTGGGCCACGAGCTCGACGGCAAACGCGGCGGCGAGTCCGAACCACCTGGCGCTGGTGCCGAGCGTTTTGTCGTCGAGCGCCACGGTTCCAAATCCGAGGATCCAGCCAAGCGCGCTGGTCAGAGGCGACGCAAGTGATGCAGCTTCGCCTCGGCCAAGGATGTCGACCGGGTCGTTGTCGAGCCATGCAATAGCGGTGCCATCGTGACTCTCGAGTAGGCCCTTGAGCGCGTCGAGATCGCACGGTTCTGCTTCGTGCCCACCCGCCCACACGATGATCTGGCCTGCGCTCCAGGAGAGCTGCAGCTGAGCGGTGCCAACAACGACTGCTTCGGGGTCGGGCCCGGCCACGGTGAGTGGACCAGCGAGGTCACTCAGGAGTTCGTCGATGCGCTCACATTCGTCCTCTAGGTCATTGAGAACCGCAGCACGTTCGGGTCCCCGAACCGACTGCCGCGCCTGTTCGAGCGCGCGGTCGGCGTCTTCGAGCAGACGCCACAGGCTGTCTATCCACAGCGGGTGGTTGTTCTCGAGGAAGTCAGCGTCGTCGTCGGAACACCTTCCGTCGAGATACTGCTGCACGATGCGGTCGAGTTGCGATCGATCCATCGCGGCCGTTGATGTCATGAATTCTTGGGTCTCCTCGGCGAGGCACTGCTGCGTGGCCTGCTATGGCCACGCTTGTAGCACTGGGTGCGCAGCCGACATGGCTGGCCCCACGAACAGCGTGTAGGCGCCGACGCAACCCATCGGAACAGCACATCCTGCACTGCCCACCATTGTTTGCCTCAGCACAACTGTGCTAATCCGCTGCTAGCACTCTAGGGCCGAATCGACGCCCGACAACCTCGCGCCATTGATGCGCTTCAGAATCAGAGATCGGCGCGCCAACGGCAGCGAATGCCACCGGCTTCAGAACAGAAAGCTAGCCAGCTTTCAGATCGCTGATGACGCCGCTCCACAGCTCAGGATTGCCGGCGTAGGGCGCATAGAAGCTGATGCGATCGACCAGTTGGCCATAGCGAGTCAACAACGCTTCAGAAATATTGGTCGGTTCTGCGACCACGGCGAATGTCTCCAGCATCTCCTGGTCGATGACGTCGGCCATGGCATCCCATTCGCCCTGCTTGGACATGCGGTTCAGCTCGAGTTGTGCATCGCCCCAGCCGTGGTGGTCGAGCACTGCTTTGTACGCAGGGGTAGAGCCGTAGAATGCGATCTGCTTGCGGGTTGCGAAACTGGCGGCCGTCATCTCTTCTTCGGTCTCGCCGGTCACGATGAACGCTGGCAGCGAGATCTCGACTTCGCTCGCAGCGCGTCCGGCCTTGTCGACGCCAGCATGCAGCGCAGGAATGCTGACCTCCTCGAGGTAAGAAGCAGTGGTGAAGCCGTGGCTGATCCATCCGTCGCAGACCTCGCCCGCAACGCCGGTCATGTAGGGCCCGACCGCAGCCAGGAAGACTTTGGGCTTGCCGCATTCGAGCGGTTCCGGGCTGAACATCGGAGTCATCAGCGTGTGCTTGTAGAAGTCGCCCTCGAAGGACAGCCGGGTGCTGAAGTCTGCCGCCTGCCAGTAATCCCAGATGGCGTGCAGCGCCTGCACATATTCGCGCATTCGAGAGCCGGGGTTACCCCACTCCATCGAGAAGCGCTTCGTGATGTGGGGTTTGATCTGCGATCCCAAGCCCAAGATAAAGCGGCCTTCGCTGAAGGCTTGAAGGTCCCACGCGGTGTTGGCGACCGTCATTGGACTGCGAGCGAAGGCGACCGCGATCGAGGTGCCGATCTCTAGGTTCGTGGTGTGTTCGGCGGCGAGCGCAAGCGGCAAAAATGGGTCATGGGAAGTCTCGGCCGTGAAACCACCGCTATAGCCAGCCGCTTCGGCTTCTTGGGCGCTCTCTGCGGCGTTCGCCAGAACAAAACTGATGCCACCATCGATCTTCATGTGTCGCTCCTGGGTAGGGAAAGTCCAACCGAGAACGTAGTCGCCCGACAGCTGACGGCACCAGCCCGGGGGCACCCCGCAGACCTGCGGGCCGCGCCTTGAGCGTAGACGGCGGCGTGCACCGACCTCGGGTGGGTGGTTTGCTAGTCGCCGTCGATCTTGCGTAGATACTGCTGAAGCTCTTCTTCGAGCTCGTCGCCGCTTGGCAGCATCTCTGCCTCGTCGAGTTTCTGGAGTTCGTCGGATCGCTGCTCGAGTTTGGTGACGACTTCGCGCAGCGACGGCGATTCTTCGAGCAGTGCTTCGACTGCCGCGATCGCCTCGGGAATCTGGGCCTGAAGCTGTGCGGTGTCAAACCGCAACCCGGCGAGTTCGCCAAATGTGTCAAGCATGGCCGCCGCAGCTTGGGGCCATTCGTGGTTCGCAAGGTAATACGGAACCTGGGCGTAGAGGCCGTGACTAGGAATGCCAAATCGTTCGAGTTCCTCGGTGATTGCAACCTGAACCCCCACCGGCACGGTGATCATCCCGGTGGTGTGCTCGCGACCGTGGAGCAGCTCGGGATCCGATGCGGTTGACGAGATACGGTCGGGTCGGCTGTGTGGGACCGGGGCTGGATAGGCGCCCATCGAGAAGGTAGTGGTCACACCGATTGATCCTGCGATGTTCGCAACCGCCTTACCGAAAGGTCGCCACGCAAAGTCGGGCTCAGGACCGTGCAGTAGTAGGAATGGTTTGTCGTCTTCGTCGGTGCCGACCGCAAGTTCGAGCTCGGGCCATTCGACGCTTTGGGTAACGCCGTTGACCACGGTGAGCATCGGCCGGCGTGCTCGTTGGTCGAGCAGTTGGTCGGTATCGAAGCGAGCAATAGTGGTGAGATCGCCCTGGTGCACGATGGTGTCGCGCACTCGCGCCAGCGTGTCGGCGGCCTCGAGCCAGCCATCGGTCAAGATCAGCAGCGGCATCGGACCGTCGACACTGGGCCCGACTTGTTGGTAGAGATCATCGAATCTCATAGGACTCAGGCCACCTTTGCGGCATAGTCGGCGGCTTGAGAGACAAGCGCATCGATTCGGCCGACGAAGGCTTCGGCGCCTCCGTCGGGTTCGACGTCGCCCATGGCGCCGCCTATGTAGCGTGAGTAGACGCCTTCGAGAATGCTGGCAAGGCGCCAAGAAGCGAACGACATATAGAAATCGATGTCATCGATGGTTCGGCCGACGGCTTCTTCGTACCAGTCGAGAAGCTGTTCGCGTTCGGGGAAACCCTGGGCCAGGGTGGGAGCGATGTTGATCGGCGTGAAGCTGTCGGTAGGTCGGGCCCAGTAGGTCAACAACGAGGCAACATCGGCCAGCGTGTCGCCAAGGGTGCACAGCTCCCAGTCCAGCACAGCCGCAACGGAACCGTCGTCGGCAATGAGGCAGTTGTCGAGGCGGTAGTCGCCGTGGACCAGACCTGCCTTGCCCTGTTCGGGGATGCGGTCGACGAGGTGGTCATGGACCGCAATCAGCTCAGGTCGGTCACGAGTCTTGGATGCCTCGAACTGGCCGAGCCAGCGGCGCAGCTGGCGGGCGACATAGCTTTCTTTGCGGCCCAGGTCTCCAAGACCCGCCGCGTCGACGTCGACGGCATGAACGCCGGCGAGGGTGTCGACGAGCGATCGGGCGACGTCGCGGAGGCGGTCGGTGCCGAACTGGGTCGCGTCTTCGGGACTGCGCAGGACGTGGCCATCGACGAAGTCCATAACGTAGAACGGGCGCTCGTTGACGGTCAGATCGTCGCAGTAGCCAATCGTGGTCGGCACCGGCACCGTGGTGGCCTGAAGAGCGTCGATAACACGAAACTCTCGACCCATGTCGTGAGCGCTCTCGAGGACTTGCGACAGCGGCGGCCGACGAAGGACCCAGGCGCGATCTTGTTGATCGGTGACCTTGAAAGTCAGATTGGAGTGGCCACCAGTAATCAGGGCAAAAACGAGTGGCGCCGACACCTCGGGCGCGTGATCGCCGAACCATGCGGTCACGTTGTCGCGGTTCACGCCTTGTGTCGTCACTTCGCCCCCCAGCGCAGCGGTCTTGTCCGTTGCGACACGGTACCCTGATGCACGCTGCGCGCTGGAATCCGTTGGGGCCCACGCACGTTGTTGGGCACTGCGAAGCCACTTTTGTGACCCAGTTTCCACCACACGCCATCTGAGGAGTAACCGACATGATCGATGTCACCGATGCCACGTTCGAAGCCGACGTAATCGAGGCGTCTCACCAAGCAACAATCGTGGTCGATCTCTGGGCGCCGTGGTGTGAACCATGCAAGGCGCTCGGCCCGATCCTCGAATCGGTCATTGCCGAGACCGAAGGCAAGGTCGTGCTGGCCAAGGTCAACGTCGACGAGAATCCCGCCACGTCGCAGGCATTTCAGGTGCAGTCGATTCCTGCGGTGTACGCGCTTAAAGACGGCAAGGTCGTCGACGGATTCACCGGCGCCCAAGGCGAGCCTGCAGTGCGTGAGTTCATCGGCCGACTCGGGCCGACCGAGGCTGAAATCGCGATCGAACAACTGCTCGCTGCTGGCGACGAAGCATCGCTGCTGCAGGTACTGGAGCTTGTTCCCGACCACCATGTTGCGGTGCCCGCAGTTGCAGAGCTGCTTGTCGCCCGTGGCGAAAACGAGATGGCGCTCGAGCTGCTGCAACGTGTTCCCGAAACGGCTGACGTTCGCCGCATTGCCGCATCTGCCCGTATCGAGGCTCCAGCCGAAGACGACGAACTCGATGCCAAGCTCAACGAGCTGCTCAACCGGGTCAAAGCCGACGACGAAGCCCGCCAAGAATTTGTTGACTTGCTCGAGGTTATGGGTCCAGCCGATCCTCGTGTGGCCGACTACCGCAAACAACTCTCGATGCGCCTGTTCTAGTTGTTGGTGGCGGGTTCCAGCTCCGACACCGAGTGCAGGCGGCTGAGCCACGATGCTTCGATCTCGAGCGGGATACGTCGATAGGCCGCCATGTGGCTGTAGCCGCTCAGGCGGAAGCGGGCGTAGGCGCCTACATAGCGGATGACGAATCCAAAAGCTCCTAGATCCTGGAACTGGCGCACGTGCACGAGCTCGTGCGCCATCAACCCGCTGTGGTCGGCGGCCTGTTTGCGAACGAGAATTGTCTTTCCCAAGGTGATGGCATCAGCTTGTGGTGGCACCGGCCCGCCAACGACCACGCGATATCCGTTGCGCTTTGCGACTCGCATGCGCCGACTGTAGAGGTTCCGGTACCGGGCACGCTCGGTGCGTGCGCAACTACCGGCCAAACGCAGCGATTGGTTGCTTGCGGATTCGTCTTGGTGTGAACCGGTCGGTGCGCCAGCGACCATTTCGGGTACTGGGCGTGCGCAGCGCGGCGCGGCGCTTGAGCACCCGTGGCCGCACTTCGGGCTTCGCCTCGGCTGCAATGGCCTCGACCTCGACGAGCATGCGAGCGTCGCCGAGGCCGGCCACAAAGATGACCGACATCGTGGGGCGATGGCGGCCGAGCAGATCAGATATCGCAGCCCGGCGTGCGAGCGGTTCCCACTCGCCTACCAGGAAGATCGTGAGCTTGACCAGGTCTTCCACGGCCATTCCGGCTGCTTCGAGGTTGCTCTGGAGGTTCTTGAACGCGACCCGCAGCTGGTCGATGGGATCTTCGGGGATTGTGCCGTCGGGGCGCATGCCGATCTGGCCCGATGTGATCAAGAGTCGGGCTGGCGTGACCACGGCCTGGTGGGAATAGCTGGCCACGGGTTCATGGATGCCTGCGGGATTTCGGAAGGTGGTCATGGCACGAGCATCGCAGATCAACGATCATGAGACTCGGTTGGGACAAGTGTTTGCTGCTGTGAAGCGTCCCCACTGGGTTCCCACCCGACGAAAGTGTGGGTACAAGCCATTGCGCCGGGAGTTGAGAGCGCGATGGGAAGGCCGGCGTGCAGTGTGTGCGGGTGAGCGAGCCCCGACGTCCAATGCCGGACCAGCGTTTGTCCGATCGACTCCGAGAGCGAGTCGAGGCGTACCGCTCGAGCGTGACGGCCCGGCGTTTCGCCGACGGCGTCGATGGCGCAGCGGTCGCCGCTGGTGAGCGGAGCGGCTCAGGGCCCGATACAAGTGTCATCGGCGCTGGAAGCGAGCGAGATGGGTCGTTTGTCACGGTTGCGTTGGTTGCGATTGGCGCCGCAATGCTGGCGCTAGGACTTCTGTGGGCATGGCAGACATGGTCACAACGTGCACAGCAGCCCATCGACGATCTCATTCCGCTGTACTCGTCGGGCGATGGCGCCCCGGCGCCCGACGAGGGTGACAGCTCGGTGGCTGGTGCCGATGCAGTCGTCCCTTCGACCGTCCCCGAAACCAGTGTGCTATCTGCACCGCTCGCAGCGACAGCCGAGTCGGTGGCGCCCAGTGCTCTCGCAACATCGACAGCAACGCCGGCACCCGACATCATCGTGCATGTAGCAGGCGCAGTGGTCCGCCCGGGCGTTGTCGAACTCGATCCCGGTGCACGCATCTTTCAGGCCATCGACGCGGCAGGCGGCGCACGTGCCGATGCTGATCTCGAGCGGGTGAACCTGGCGGCGCCGCTGGTCGACGGCGCTCGGATTCACGTGCCGACAGTCGGTCAAGAAGCGCTTCCGAGCTTGGTGCAGCCGGAACGGCCGGCGGCTGCACCCTCGATGCCGACAGGCACCGATGTCGGGCCGGAGCCAACTCCCAAGATTGCCATCATCGACATCAACCAGGCTGGATCGGTTGACTTCATGACGTTGCCGGGCATTGGACCGAGCATTGCGGCTGCGATCACGAGAACTCGCGCCGAGCGAGGGCCGTTCTTGTCGGTCGACGAGTTGCTCGAGGTGCCCGGTATCGGCGATGCAAAGCTCGCCCAGATTCGTCCGTTTGTTGTTGCGAGCTAGTGCAGGTGCCAGACCCTCGGCACTGGTCTTGTCATGACTGACCTGCAGGTTTGTCTTCTCGCAGTCGGTGTTTGGCTGGGTGCACTGCTGCCCGTTGGAGCGAGCCGTCTGGTACTTGTCGCCTGTGGTCTTTGCGTGTTGATTGCGTGGCGCCGCCGGATGCCGTGGATACTGATCGTGGCCGCAAGTTTGCTGGCATCACTCGCAGCGGGCAGCGCGTGGGCCTCGATCGCACCCGCGACGACACGATCGTTCGACGGCCAGGTCGTGCTGGCGAGCGATCCGGTTCCCGTTACCGGCGGAGTGCGGGTGGCCGCCACCATCGAAGGCGATCGTTATGACTTGCGGGCGTGGGGTTCGAGCGCCGGGTGGTTGCGCAACCGGCTAATGGGTGAGCAGATATCGATCGAAGCAAACCTGCGACCGCTCGGCGATGCTCCCGAGTGGCTACTTGCCCAAGGGCTCTCTGGTCGAGGGACGGTCACCTCGGTTGGCGGGTTCGATGTCGGGTCGCCCCATACCCGGTTGGCGAACAGTATTCGGCGCACGATCGAGTCAGGTGCGGCATCGCTCGCCCGAGATGAACAGGCGCTGTTTGCCGGGTTGGTGTACGGCGACGACCGCCAACAAAGCCCACTGACCGCCGACAACTTCCAAGCAGCTGGACTTACCCACCTTTTGGCCGTGTCCGGCCAAAATGTTGCCTTCGCTTTGGCGATTGTCGGTCCGTTGCTTCGACGCTTAGGGCATCGCCAGCGGTTCGCGTTCGTGCTGGCGGTGCTGTTGGTGTTTGCGACGGTGACCCGATTCGAGCCGTCGGTGGTTCGGGCGTCGGTCATGACGGCGGTGGCGTCGGTGGCTGCGCTCGTGGGCACCGAGGTGTCGAGCCGTCGCATCTTGAGCGTGGCGATTGCCGTGCTGGTGATCGTCGACCCACTGATCGTGCACCGCGTTGCGTTTCAGTTGTCGGTCGCTGCGTCGGCCGGAATCCTGTTCTGGTCCGGTCGGGTCGCACGAGCCGTTCCGGGCCCGCGGTGGTTTGCTGAGTCGTTGGCGGTCACCGCCTCGGCGCAGCTCGCAGTAGCTCCACTGTTGGTGTGGAAATTCGATGGCTTGCCGGTCGCGTCGCTGCCAGCGAACCTGCTCGCGGGACCGGCGGCGGGCCCGGTGATGATGTGGGGGCTGACCGCTGGCCTTGTTGCCGGGCTCGTGCCCGTGTGGGCAGCAGCCTGGATGCACGTCCCGACGGCGTGGGCGCTCTGGTGGATCGACTCGGTCGCCGCCTATGTGCCAGCGCTGCCCATGGGTGTGCTCGGAGGTTCGCACATTGTGCTGTTGTTTGTGATTGGCGGGGTCGGTCTCCGCCAGATACAACAGCCAATGCGTGCGGCGGCTGCGGTTGCGCTGGCGGTCGTGCTGTTACATCCAGCAGTGGTGCTGGCGACCACCCCGAGGGCCACCCTCGGTATCGACGACGAGTCGACCATCTGGCAAGACGAGTCGGCAACGGTAGTTGTGCTCGGCCCGAGGACCCGCCCCGAATTGGTGCTGGCGTCAATGCGACAGGCCAACGTCGGCGACATCGACATTGTGGTTGCGCGCCGCTCGACCTATGCCACTGCATCGCTGGTTGGTTGGATGCAGACGCGCCATCAGATCGACCATGTCTGGGCACCTGAGCCGACGATGGGAGTGGGCGAAGACGTCCCAGACCACGAGGTGCTCATCCCGATCGATGGTCGAGTGCTCAGCGTCAGGTCCGAAGCTGGCGAACTGGTCATAGCTCGCGCACTCGGCGACTAGGGGCGGGCGCAAAGACGACAAACGCCGGCCCCATCGGGGACCGGCACACGTTCGACGAGCGAGTTGTCGCTACAGGTATTGGCGTTTGCTGCCGAGTGCGAGTGCACCAAAGCCGACAAGGCCAGCACCGAAGTACATCAACAACCCCGTCTCACCACCGGTGTGCGCGAGATCTGCAGCAGCCGCTGCTGATGATCCAGTAGGCGCTGCGGTTGCAGGAACTAACACTGGCTGATTGGCAGGAACGCTTGCGTAGGACGAAGCAGCGACTGGATTGTGGCTGAACCCGTAGGGGGCCCCAGGAGTCGTGGGCACGAGTTCGATTGGGTCGGGATACGCCACAGCTGCCGCGCACCGTCGGCTATCGAGAAAAACGAAGAAAGCGAGCGAATCTTGAAAGAACGTCCGCACGGTTGGTGGAACGCCGGTCCGGGCCAGGACGGAGCTCGCATCAGCGATGGCCGCAGGGATGCTGCCGGAGAAGTCGAGCAGGTCGCCCGCACTCACGGTGTTACGAGTGAAGAACGGATTGAAATTGGCGTCGCGTGCGACGAACGGCTCGAGAACCGGGTCGCAGTTGTCGTCGGCATCAGCCGAAGGCGGAACAACAATGAGGGTGGCGCTGAAAACCAGAAGAACTGGCAAGAACAAGCGCAAGGCGTTCCTGAACATGATGACTACTCCGTGCAGTGGTAGTGCGGTGCGTGCACCGACGCCGACCCTAGTCGCTGGCCTGATCGGCAACACAGGTTGAGGGTCGAGATGCATCGGGGAACTATCGATGGCCGCCGCTGCACACACAGCTGCCCAACCCCGCGTCGCGTGAGGGCTACCGGATAGCAGTGCCGATTCCGTGGCGAAGAATCGACGGCGCCAGCCACTACAGATCGAGTCACGAAGTAGAGTCCACACCGTGCTGGTTGGGCTGGGCAAAGACACCTTCGAGGTGTCCACACATGCACTGGTCATCGCCAGTCCGGTGGCGGGTCAACACCATGCTCATGGTCTTGTCGCACCCAGCCTCGCCGAAGTCTCATCGCTGACCGGGGACAGACCGGTGTTCGTACAAGTCACGACTGCCGAAATGGCCAGAGCAGCCGCCAAGGCAGGCGCAGCTGCGCTACTCGTCGGATCCTGCGACAGTCCCGATTTACTGCTTGCGCTTGCAGAAATCGAACCGTTGATTGTCATCCAGCCCGGTACTGCGCCATCTGGTGCGGATCCCGTCCGGTTTTTCACCGAGCGCGTCGCATGGGCAGTGGCTGCTGGCATCAGGCAGTCTCGCATCGTGGTCGAAGCGCCGGTGGCACAGGTCGCTGAGCTTGCTTCACTCGATCATCTGGTCATGATCGGGACATCTCAAGCGGTCGGCGTGCAAGGGACGCACGTGCAGGCTTTGCTGGATGGCGCTCGGTTCATACGAACCGCCGCTACAAGCCCCGACCATGTCAGGGCAACGCGCCGCACTGCATTCACGATCGGCGAGTTGCTGGTTCGTCGCGGCGTGACAAGCCCAACGAGCGTTTATGCAGGAGTCGGGTGATGCCGGTCGTCCAAGTGTTCAGCGGTAGTGACACGGTTCTGCTCGACAAAGCGGTGCGAGACGCCGCCAAGGAGGCACTCGGCGATCAGCCGGCTGACTTTGCGCTGGCGGAAATGAATGAACCCGACTATCTGGTCGATGACCAATACAGCATTGCTCCGTTGGTCGATGCCGCCCAGACCCCGCCGATGCTGACGGACAGGCGGGTCGTGATTGGTCACCAACTGGCACGATTCTCCACCGGAGACAGCGTCGAACCGCTTGTCCGCTACCTGTCGAATCCGCTTGATACCACCCACCTGATCTTGGTGTGGAGCAAGGGCCCAGCGCTGAATAAGCGGGTCGGCGGCCTGCCGAAGAAGTTGACCGAGAAGCTCAAAGAGCTCGGCGTTGCGGTCACAAAGACCGACGTTGGGCAAAGAGAAACCGGTGCCTGGATCGACGGGCAGCTCAAAGACATGGGCATCACGCTCGACAACCAGGCTCGGCGGATGCTGGGCGATCACCTGGGGGACAATGTCAACCGGCTGGTGGGGATTGCCCGTTCGCTCCTAGCCACCCATGGTGCGGGCTCCCGGCTGGGGGTAGACGAAATTGCTCCGTATCTTGGCAGCGCTGGCGATGTTCCGCCGTGGGACTTGACCGACGCGATTGCAAATGGCGACATTCCTTTGTCGCTACGGACATGTCGGCGCATGGTGCATGGCGGCGAGCGGCATCCGCTGGCGATTCTCGCCAGCCTTACCAACCACTACGCACGCATGGCATCGCTCGATGGGGCGCCGGTACGCAGTGAGAAAGATGCTGCTGCATACCTAGGCGTGCGGGGCAGCACCTACCCGGTGAAGAAAGCGATGCAGCAGGCCCGCAAGATGGGTTCGCCGAACCTAAAACGGGCGTGGGGGCTGCTGGCCCAGGCCGACCTTGACCTTCGAGGCGGAACTGCAGCAGACGCCGAGCAGGTTCTCGAGGTGCTCATAGCCCGACTTGCCAGGCTCTAAAACGCACTAATGACGCCGAGGCGACTCGTGATGAGTGACACCGGCGTCATCGATGAGGTGGCTTGCTGCGGTGAGCGAGCCGAGTGAGGCTACGCAGCGTTCACGGCCTTGGTCAGGCGTGACTTGCGTCGAGCTGCTGCATTCTTGTGAATGATGCCTTTGGTCGCAGCCTTGTCGATGTGCTTGATCGCCAAACGGAGGCTCTCATCGCTTTCGTCGGTTCCGGCCGCAGCCAGTGCCTTCTTGGTGTACGTGCGCATTTGTGAGCGCACGGTCTTGTTGGCAATTGCACGCTTTTCGTTTTGACGATTGCGCTTGATTGCTGACTTGATATTGGCCATTACGTTTACCTACTGCCTTTTCGGACCATGGAATTCTAACGGCGCCAGCGCGGAGTTACTCAGTTCGTCTGTCACATTGTGAGCGACCAAGACGCCAGTCCGCAGAACGGCTCAGAATGACCCGGCGGCTCTCCTGGCCCAATAGGCTCGTGTGACCATGAGTCTTGACAAGATCCGCAATATTGCGATCATTGCGCACATCGACCACGGCAAGTCCACGCTGGCTGATCGCATGCTGGAGCTGACCGGAGCCGTCGAAGCCCGCGATATGCGCGCCCAGTACCTCGACACGATGGATATCGAACGCGAGCGGGGCATCACCATCAAGCTCCAAAGCGTGCGGCTCGAGTGGAAGGGCCATGTCATCAACCTGATCGACACGCCAGGCCACGTCGACTTCGGTTACGAGGTGTCTCGGTCACTCGCAGCGTGCGAGGGCGTTGTGCTACTCGTTGATGCGGCCCAAGGCATAGAAGCCCAAACGCTGGCCACTGCCTATCTTGCGCTCGAGAGCGATCTTGAGATCGTTGGCGTGCTCAACAAGATCGACCTGCCTGCCGCAGACCCCGTAAAGTACGCCGCCGAGATCGAGCAGGTGCTCGGTCTCGACGCGGCCGACATATTGCCGTGCAGCGCCAAAACGGGCGAAGGCGTCGAAGACATCCTCGACGCGATCATCGAGCAGATTCCTGCGCCCGAGGGTGATCCCGAGGCCCCACTACAGGCGCTCATTTTCGACTCCCACTTCGACCAGTACCGCGGCGTGGTCAGTTCGCTTCGAGTCGTGAACGGCAAGATCGAAGCCGATCAGTCGGTGCGGTTCATGCAAGCTGGCAGTGTCCACCCTGTCGACGAAATCGGGGTTCGTACCCCTGACAACAAGCCGGTCAAGCTGCTGTCAGCTGGCGAGGTGGGCTACCTGATTGCGGGCATCAAAGACGTCGGCGAAGCCCGCTCTGGTGAAACCGTCACCGATGCCCGCAAACCGTCCGAAGAGGTGCTCGACGGCTATCGCGAACCAAAGCCGATGGTGTTCTGTGGCCTCTATCCGATCGAGGGCGACGACTATTCGACGCTGCGCGAGTCGCTCGAGAAACTGCAGCTCAACGACTCGAGCTTCACCTATGCGCCCGAGACCTCGGGTGCGCTCGGGTTCGGCTTTCGCTGCGGCTACCTCGGGCTGTTGCACATGGAGATCGTGCGCGAGCGGCTCGAGCGCGAGTTCAATCTGAGCCTGATCGCAACCGCCCCGTCGGTGGAGTACCTGGTCGACAAGACCAACGGAGAACAAATAGCCATCGACAATCCGAGCGAGATGCCATCAGGTGCAGAGATCGACGGCATCCACGAACCGTTCCTTAAAGCGACCATCATCTCGCCCTCGACCTACACCGGCACGCTCATGGACTTATGCCAGACGCGACGGGGCGTAATGGAGCGCATGGACTACCTGTCGCCCGAACGCATCGAAATGGTGTACCGGTTGCCGCTCGCCGAAGTGGTCGTCGACTTCTTTGATCAGATGAAGAGCCGCACCCAGGGTTACGCCAGTCTCGACTACGAACCCGACGGATACACCAAGGGCGATCTGGTCAAGGTCGATGTGCTGCTGCAAGGCGAGGCCGTCGACGCATTCAGTTCGATCGTGCACCGTGACAACTCCCAGGACTACGGCCGTCGTATGACCGAAAAGCTTAAAGAGCTGATCCCACGTCAACAGTTCGACGTTCCGATTCAGGCCGCCATTGGCGGCAACATCATCTCTCGCCAGACCGTCAAGGCCTATCGCAAAGACGTGACGGCCAAGCTCTACGGCGGCGACATCACCCGCAAGAACAAGCTGCTCCAGAAACAAAAGGAGGGAAAGAAGCGCATGAAGTCGATCGGCCGCGTCGACGTCCCCCAAGAAGCCTTCATCAGCGCCCTGAAACTCGACGACTAGTTCTACCTTTGTCTTCTTGCTTCGCGGCGAAGACTGCGTTGGCACGCAGCACTATCTACGCGTTTTGGTGCGGCTCCTCCGTCGCTCGCAGCCCGCTCGTCCCTCGCTCCTACCTTTTGTCTTCTTGCTTCGCGGCGAAGACTGCGTTGGCACGCAGCAATTAGCTCGTCCATTGGGCGTTCCGCTCCGCTCCACTTACACGCTCGTCCCTCGCTGCTACCTTTCGTCTTCTTGCTTCGCGGCGAAGACTGCGTTGGCACGCAGCACTATCTACGCGATTTGGTGGAGCTCGTTGGTTCGATCCAACTTGCACGGACCGTCGAGTACTTAGCTCGAGCAGCATGAGCGCAGCGAATGCGGACTACGCCCGAGCGGGGCGGTGCAACACGACTCACCGGCTATTGTTAGGGGACCATGTCGGACGAGCAGCTCACCGAGCGCAAGGAAGCAATCTTGCAGGCGGTGGTCGAGGAATACATGGCCACTGCTCGGCCGGTGGGTTCTGGTCTAGTGACCGAGCAAAGCCAGCTCAAGGTATCGTCTGCGACCGTCCGCAAAGAGCTCGCAGCCCTCGAAGAAGAGGGCTTTCTGCATCAGCCGCACACCAGCGCTGGCCGCGCTCCTACCGACAAGGGCTACCGCTACTTCATCGATTCGCTGATGGGCCCGTCGCGCCTCGATTCGGCGATCGATCAGCGCATCAGTGACTTCTTTGCCCACTCCCATGGCGAGCTCGAGCGCATCTTACGCGACACCAGCCGGCTGCTCGCCGGAGTCACCGACTACGCCGCCGTGGTTGTGGCTCCGAACCCCGACGTCACCAAAGTGCGTTCAGTTCAACTGGTCTCCCTCGAAGCCCGCATCGTGATGCTGGTGGTGGTGCTCTCGAACGGCGGAATAGAGCGACGCACCTTCGAGTTGGAAGCCGACATGACCGAAGAGCAAGTCGCCGACGCCCAAAGGCTGCTCTCGCCGCTGCTCATCGACGGTGCTGAGATCGATGCCAGTGAGACCGCCGATGTTGCCACCGCCGATCTCGTGACGAGCGCAATCGCTTCGCTCGAAGTGACCGACACCCTCGACGGCCGGGTACACGTTGGCGGCCGGTCATCGGTTGCTGGTGTGTTCGACGAAGCCGAAACGGTAGGCCAGGTCCTCCAGCTGTTCGAACGCCAGTTTCTGGTGGTGACCCTGATCAAGGACGTCCTCGATCGCGGACTTCGGGTCGCAATCGGCGCCGAGACCGGCGTGCAGAATCTCAACGAGTGTTCACTCGTCGTATCCAACTATCAAGTCGAAGGAGCCGACGCAGGCTCTATCGGGGTCCTGGGCCCCACTCATATGAACTATCCACAGGCGCTTGCCGCGGTCGCGGTCATCTCCAGCCAACTCGGCGATCACCTGACGCGCGGTTGATCGATGGCTGACTACTACGAATTGCTGGGCGTCGATCGTTCAGCCTCGGGCGACGAGATCAAGAAGGCATACCGTCAGCTCGCTCGCGAGTTGCACCCTGACCGCAACCCTGGCGACGACGAGGCCGAAGCTCGCTTCAAAGAGGTCGCCAAGGCCTACGAAACGCTCAGCGATCGCGAACGTCGAGCCCACTACGACCAGTTCGGCGAGGCTGGCCCCGGCGGGGCAGGCTTCGATGGCGCCGGTTTCGGCGACATCTTCGATGCGTTCTTTGGTGGGCAAAGCCCATTTGGTGCTGGCGGTTTCGGTGGTGCCCAGACGCCCCGGGGACCAGCCCGCGGCGACGATCTCGAAGTAGTCGTCGACGTGCCCTTCAAAGAAGCGGTCCTCGGTTCGGCGCGACCTGTCGATATCCGAACCCACGTTCCGTGCGAACCGTGCGAAGCAACCGGCGCAGTCAAAGACTCAACGATCGTTTCCTGCGAAACCTGCGGGGGCGTCGGCCAAGTTCGCCAGGTGCGGCGCTCGATCCTGGGCCAAATGGTGTCAACCGGCACCTGCCCGAGTTGCTCGGGCGCCGGCGAAACGATCGAATCGCCCTGCACCTCTTGCCACGGCGACGGCCGGGTCGTCGAAGAGCGCACCTACACCGTTGACATCCCTGCGGGCGTCGACACCGGCGCCACTCTTCGCCTGACCGGCAGGGGAGCAGCCGGGGTTCGCAGCGCAGGCTTTGGCGATCTCTATGTTCGGGTCCGAGTGCTTGCCCATGATCGCTTTCAGCGCGATGGACTTGACTTAGTAGCCGAACTAGCTGTGCCGATGACTATTGCTGCGCTCGGTGGAGACATCGCGTTCGAGACGCTCGAGGGCACCGAGACCATCACCGTCGACGCTGGCACTCAGACTGGCAAGGTCTACAAGATCAAGGGCCAGGGTGTTCCTAGCCTGCAGGGCGGCCGTCGGGGCGACATTCGCTCGATCGCGGTGGTGATGACACCTGAAAAGCTCAGCGACGACGAAGAAGACCTGCTGCGCAAGTTTGCGGCGCTGCGGGGCGACGAACTCACCGAGAGCAGATCCCTCCTCGGCCGCATTCGCTCTGCGCTCAGCTAAGGCATGGGCGATGCTGATCTCAGGATGCAAGCCGGACCGCACGTCTTCGTGTCAGACCTCGACGCCCCGGTGCTCGCCGCCGACGACCGACATCATCTTGAACGTGCATTGCGGTTGCGGGCTGGGGATCCGCTTACGGTGTCCAATGGCGAGGGTGCATGGCGTACCGCTGTGTTTGGCGACGAGGTCGCTGTTTCGAGCGACGTGCACGAGGTCGCGCCCCCGAAGTATGAGCTTGGCCTCGGCATTGCCTTGACCAAGGCTGCCAAACCGGAGTTCGCTGTCCAAAAGGCAGCCGAACTTGGCATCGACCAGATAATTGTCTTCCAAGCAACACACTCGGTCGCCCGATGGGATGAGAACAAGCGCGCCAAGAATCAGTTGCGGCTTCGACGAGTGGCGCGCGAGGCCTCGATGCAAAGTCGACAGGTGCGAATCCCGGTCGTCGAAGTGGTGGCGACTTTGTCTGCTATTGCGGCTGTGTCGCCTCTTGTACGCGCTGACTTCGGCGGAGTAGTGACGAATTCGAGCCATCGGTTCATTGTGATTGGTCCCGAAGGGGGTTGGTCTGAAGAGGAGCAAGCCAACGTGCCAGCGGTTGTCGACCTCGGACCTACTGTTCTGCGCTCCGAGACGGCGGCGGTCGTTGCAGCTGCGTTCATGACTAGGTCTCGCGATCTGGGTGCGCTCTCGACCGACTAGGTGATTCCACCTGCAACCACGCGAAGTGGTTTGGGCGGTCACGTATAGCGTCTACATTGCACTCATGAGTGAAGACACGGTGGAACTCGATAGCGCGTACATCGCCCAGGTCGGCGAGCGGCTCCGCAGCATTCGACGTCAGAAGCGCATGTCGCTTCTGGACGTCGAGGCAGCATCGGGTAAAGAATTCAAGGCTTCGGTTCTTGGCGCATACGAACGCGGCGAGCGGGCAATCTCGGTGCCGCGCCTCCAACGCCTTGCCAGCCTCTATGCCGTACCAGTAGCGCAGCTGCTGCCCGCAGGCGACGAGGTCAGCGAAGGCGACGATCGGTCACTCGGCATGGCCCTTGGCACACGCACCGCGATGACTATCGATCTGGAGCGGCTCCGTGATCTCGAAGGCACCGAAGCCGAACTCGTGAATCGTTACCTTCGTGGCATCCAGGTCCAACGCCAAGACTTCAACGGCAAAGTTCTGACAGTTCGCTCCGACGATTTGCGAGCGCTCGCGTGCATGCTCGGCGTCGCCAGCGACGCCGCAGTGAGCCAACTCGAAGACCTCGGCCTTGCATACCGCGTCTGAGAGGTGTTGTGTCGCTTGTGTCTTCTTGCTTTGCGGCGAAGACTGCGTTGGCACGCAGCAACTGGCTGGTGCTTTGATGCGGCTCGTCCCGCGCTCGCTGCCCTGCTCCGTCGCGCCTAGTTGGTTGTCCGTTGCAGTGTCAAAAACGACGGCAGGCCAGCGTAGAACGCTGGCCTGCGGTTCGAATAGTTGAAGATTGACGAGAACTAGCCTCGCGATGCCATGGGTACATAGTCGCGGACGTCGGGGCCCACATACAGCTGCCGGGGACGGGTGATGCGCGCGTCTTGCTGCAGCATTTCGTCCCAGTGAGCCAACCAACCAGCGACACGAGGGATCGTGAACAACACGGTGAACATCTCGGGCGGGAATCCGAGTGCCTGATAAATGAGACCCGAGTAGAAGTCGACGTTGGGATAGAGGCGGCGTGACTTGAAGTATTCGTCTTCGAGCGCAACCTCTTCGAGCTTGAGCGCAATGTCGAGCTTAGGATTGGCGCCGGTGACGGCGAACACTTTGTCGGCAGCCTCCTTGATGATGGTCGCCCGAGGGTCGAAGTTCTTGTAGACCCGGTGACCAAAGCCCATCAACCGGCGGTCGCCGCCCTTAACTCCCTTGATGAAGTCGTCGACCTGGTCGTAACTGCCGATCTCATCGAGCATGTTGAGCACGGCTTCGTTTGCGCCGCCGTGGCGAGGTCCATACAGCGCGCCTGCAGCCGCTGAGATCGCCGCATAGGGGTCGGCATGGGCGCTGCCGACCGTGCGAGCAGTGGTCGTCGAACAGTTCTGTTCGTGGTCAGCGTGCAGGATGAACAAGATGTCGAGGGCTTTAGCAATTGCCGGGTCGGTTTCGTACTCGTCTTCGGCGATCTTAAACATCATCGACAAGAAGTTGGTGGCGAAGTCGAGATCGTTATCGGGATAGACATAGGGCATGCCGATCGACGAGCGATAACTTGCTGCGGCCAGCGTTGGCACTTTGGCGATCAGGCGGGTGATCTGCAGCTTGCGGTTCTCGGGATCTTCAATGTTTTTGGCTTCGGGGTAGAACGTGCCGAGCGCCGCCAGGCCCGACATCAGCATGCCCATTGGGTGGGCGTTGAAGTGAAAGCTGTCGTTGAAGCGACGACGGAAGTTTTCATGGGTGTAGGTGTGGTGCGTGATGTCGTGCTTCCACTGCGTGTATTCGGCCTCGTTCGGAAGCTCACCGTTGAGCAACAGGTACGCAACCTCGAGATAGGTGGAGTCTTTTGCGAGCTGCTCGATTGGGTAGCCGCGGTAGCGCAGAATGCCCTCGTCGCCTTTGATGTCGGTGATGGAGCTCTCACACGACGATGTGGTCGTGAAGCCGGGGTCGTTGAACCACAGGCCTGGCAGGTTCTGTTTCCAAGGGCCGCTGTCGACCCCGCCGTTCTCGATAGGGATTTCGAAGGTCTCACCGGTGCGGTTGTCGGTAATGGAGATGGATTCGGGCACAAAACTTCCTTATTCGAGGCCGTAGGGCTGGTGGAGAAAGGACAGGCACAAATCGATTTTGATGCGCTGTACAACTCGCCCCGTCGCACGGCAGGATACCTCAGGAGGCGTCGTTCGATGGAATCGAAGCCCGCTTCGGGTCGGCGAAAGCTGGTGCCGCGCTAGAGCGGCGAGTTGTCGTGGCGGCGACGAGGCAATCGCTCACGCTTGGAAGCAAGGAGATCCAACGCCTCGGCGATCTCGATGCGAGTATCAGCAGGATCGATTACCATGTCAACCGAGCCTCGTTCGGCTGCTACGTAGGGATTGAGCAGGCGCGCCTCGTAGTCGCTTTCTATTTCGGCTCGTTCATCGACGGTGGCCGTGCGATGCAATATTTCGACCGCACCTTTTGCGCCCATCACTGCGATCTCGGCCGATGGCCACGCCATGGCAAGGTCGTTGCCCATGGTTTTGGAATCCATCACGATGTAGGCACCGCCATAACTTTTGCGCAGCGTGACCGAGATGCGAGGCACGGTCGCCCGTGCATAGGCGAAGGCCAGCTGGGCTCCGTGACGGATCATGCCGCGCCACTCAAGATCTTTGCCGGGTTGGAATCCAGGCGTGTCAACAAAGGTGAGCAGCGGCACGTTGAAGGCGTCGCAGAGGCCAACGAAGCGCGCGCCCTTCTGGCTGGCGGCGATGTCGAGCGTGCCTGCAAGATTCTGGGGCTGGTTCGCAACAATACCGACGGAGTGGCCACCGACGTTTGCGAACGCAGTGACCAGGTTGCTGGCCCACTGGGGTCGAAGTTCAGTCAGCACATTGTCGTCGGCGATCGCCTCGAGCACGTGACGAACGTCGTAGCTGCCGCTGGCGCTTGTTGGCACGATCTCGCGCAGCTCGGGGCAGGAGCGTGTGGGCGAGTCGTTAGTCGGGCGGAACGGCGCAAGCTCAGAGTTCGAGGCCGGCAGATATGACAGCAGCTCGGCCACGAGGTCCATGGCCGCATTTTCGTCGGGCACCACCGAGGTCACGACGCCGCTGCGCGTTGCATGGATAGCGGCACCACCGAGGTCATCATGATCGACGGGGAGGCCGGTAAATTGCTCGACCATGGTCGGGCCCGACACGAATGCGTACGCGTCTTCGAACATGATGGCCAGGTCAGCGAGGCCCAGCATGAGTGCGGGGCCGGACACGACGGGACCGGTGGCGACCAGCACGGTTGGGACGATTCCCGAACACTTGATCATCGCTCGTGCCGCAGTTCCCCAACCATGGGCTGCAGTAAGACCTTCGTGGACGTCTGCGCCGGTCGATTGCACCAAGCCGACAACCGGATGACCTTTGGATCGGGCGAGCTCACACGCTGCGCTGATCGTGAGGCCATCGGCCTGACTGAGCGCACGGAGATCGCCAGCGATGGTGAAGCTGACCACTCGGTGATCGTTGATTGATCGGACGCCGGCCTTTACCGAACCATCGATGCCGGCTCGTAGTTCTACCGTGCCAATCGTGCTTTGGCCGCTGCTCATCGGGCGCTTCTCATCTGTGGATTGATAGCACGTGGAACGCTGGTTGCACCGACTCGGCGTTGTCTTGTTGTCACGAATGCTCACCTACATGGCAACCAGGCATCGACAGGGCCGCCTCGATAGCAGTCTCGCTGATCATCTCTGCCACGGCGAGGACCGCCCGACTGGGCTGGCTGGCGATGCGCGACGTGAGGGCGACATTTCGCGGGGCCATGTCAGCTATTGGACGCACCGCGGTGCCCGGAGCAGCCCGATCTGAAGCCGCAGTTGCCGGTATGAGCGCCACGCCAACGTGGGCTGCCGCCATTGCCTGCACGAGAGCGCTGCTGCCCACTTCGAAACCGGGCCGCAACGGAACGTTGGCCTTTGCGAACGAGGTCGCAATGTGGCCATACAGCGGGTTGTCCGGGAGGGGCAACAGCACCTTGGTCTGAGCAAGATTACGCAGTGTGACCTGGTCTTTGGTCGCAAACGGGTGGTCAGGAGAGAGCACCGCCACGATGTCCTCGGTGAACAGCGGCGTAGAGCGCAGCTCGGGATTGCTGGCGTTGGTGGTGATGGCGAGGTCGATATCTGCGGCGAGAAGCTGTTGAACGAGCGAACCGGAGTGCGCCTCGACGACCCGAATAGACACCTCGGGAAGTTCTCGCGTGGCACGAGCCAGAGTCGGGGGAATGACCCGCAATCCGATCGACGGCGTGGTTCCGCATGCAACGTTGCCAATTATTCGGTTCTCGATTGCGGCGAGGTCATCAGCGATTGCGCTGAGCTGGCGCAGGACTTCGCGCCCGCGCCGCTCGACGATCTGGCCAGCCGGGGTCAGCTCTCGGCTGCGGCGGTCGAGCAGCGTCGTGCCAACTTCATTCTCCAACCGTCCAACGTGGGCCGACACGTTTGATTGCACCGTGAACAGAGCCTCGGCCGCCGATGAGAACGAGCCGTGGTCGACAACGGCGAGAAACGAACGGAGTTGTCGTACGTCCATGGGGGCTGATCCTTTGGTGTGGCCTTGGTTGGTTTGGCAGCGGCTGAGCAGCTGCGATGGAGGCCGGCACGGTTGAGAGTGCAGTCTCGAACGTTCACTGTTGGAGAATACAGAATTGTTACAATATCACAATATGAGATAGTTCATATCTCAAGCACATGTTGGACAGCCACCGGAAGCTGGTGCAGAATAAGCCTCAACGCAAACGAAGTGCATCCCCCCAGCACGAAAAATTTGCAGACCAGTAGCTCATTCCCCCCAACGAGCTCGGTCCTGAAGGAGTTGGCTTTCGGCCAGCTCCTTCTTTCTTTTTGCTACGAGGTTACGCTGGCTTATGGCCACGGTTGCAGTGTTCGACCTCGATCGAACGCTGATTGCCGGGTCAAGCGCGCAGACGTTTGGCCAGATGTTGCGAGACATCGGCGTCGAGATACCCGCACCTCCAGGACAGTCCGCCTATTTCGCGTTGTACGAGCGATTCGGCGAAGACCCGATCACGATGCGCATCGCCCGGCATGCAGCTCGGCTCTTTCAAGGCCAGGACGTAGCCAAGGTCGAGCTTGCTGGTCGCCTTGCCGCCGAGGTTTTGGCAAGCGATCTTCTCGACATGGCGCAGGGTGCGCTCGCTCGCCACCGCAAGCAAGGCGCCAAGCTGTTGCTGGCCACAACTGCCCCCCAGGAGCTTGCGGGGCCTTTCGGCGAAGCACTGCGCTTCGATGACGTTCTGTGCACCCGCTATCGCTCCGTCGGGGGCGTGTACGACGGCACCAATGAGACCGATTACGTCTGGGGTACGAAAAAGGCAGCCACCGTTGCGCAGTGGGCGGGTGAAAACGCAGTCGACCTCACCAAGAGCTCGGCGTACAGCGACAGTTGGTATGACGTGCCGATGTTGGAACTGGTCGGGAGGCCGACTGCGGTAAATGCCGACATGCGACTTAACGCTCTGGCACGGTCGCGAGGTTGGGATCGGCAACGATGGTTCGAGTAGGGGCTAGTCCAGCTGTACCGACTCGTATTGCTCCCGTAGAACGCGCTTGAGGATTTTGCCGCTCGGGTTTCTAGGGATCGCCTCGACAAACTCGACGACCTTGATCCGCTTGTAGGGCGCCAGCTTGCCGTCGCAAAACGAGATGATGTCCTCGGCTGCTACTTCGCCGTTGGTGACGACCACGGCAAGCGGCGACTCGCCCCACTTCTGCGAAGGCACTCCGATCACTCCAGCATCTGCAATGTTCTCGTGGCTCAACAACACGTTCTCGAGCTCGGCGGGATAGACGTTCTCGCCGCCAGAAATCAGCATGTCTTTGATGCGATCAACAATGGTGAGATACCCATCGTCGTCGAGCACGCCAGCATCGCCGGTATGGAGCCATCCATCGACAATCGACTCAGCGGTTGCCTCGGGACGGTTCCAATAGCCGACCATGTTGTTTGGTCCAGACAGCAGGATCTCGCCAGACTCGCCCGGATCGCAGTCGGTGCCGTCTTCGCGCACCACTCGAACGTCGCCATGGAAGAATGCACGTCCGGTCGACCCGACCTTGGTGGTTGCATCTTCGCCGATGATGACGCAGCCAGGGCCGCACGTTTCGGTGAGACCGTAGACCTGATGGATCTCGACGCCGAGCGCGGCGTAGGCCTCGATCAGACTTACTGGCACCGGCGCCGCTCCGCTGAGAACCCAGCGCAACGTCGACAAGTCGTAGGCATCGGCGTCGTAGGTGGCCTGCATGAACTGCAACATGGCGGGCACCATGAGGGTGGAGTTGATCTTTTCTTCGCTGATCAATCGCCATGACTCGGTGGGATCAAAGGCCCGCATGAGCACGGTCGTGCCACCGGCATAGACATTGGCCAGAACAGGATTTAATGCGCCAACGTGAAACAGCGGCAGCGAATTCAGGAACCGGTCTTGGAGGCGGAAGTCAAGGGTTGCGGTACCGGTGAGGATCGACCACATCACGGTGTTATGGCTGTGAATCACGCCTTTGGGAAGCCCGGTGGTTCCGGAGGTGTACATGATGAAGACATGGTCGTCGTCGGCACCGCCCGCGGCAACGTCGGCATCGCTCGCCCCGCCAACGAACTCGTCGTAGTCGACAGTGCCATCGCTGGCGGTGCCGCCGACCTGAATCCAGTGGGTGATGTCGGTCTTGTCGCCTCGCGATTTCAGTTCGGCGCACACTTCGGCGAATTCTTGACTGAACACCAAGACCGAAGTTCCGGAGTCCTTCAGGATGAACTCCAACTCGTCGGCCACTAAGCGAAAGTTCAACGGCACGTTGATCGCACCGAGCTTGGCAACACCAAAGAAGGTCTCGACGAACTCGACGCTGTTCATGAGCAGTAGGCCAACTCGATCACCGGGACCTACGCCTGCGGCAGTGAGCGCGTTTGCAGTCTTGTTGCTGCGCTCGTCGAGCTGCTTGAACGAAAACCGGCGGTCCGACGCAACGTCGAAGATGGCTTCGACATTCGGTTCGCGGTTTGCTCGCTTCGTGAGAAAATGGCCGATGTTCATCACGGTTAGTGATCCCCCATGGAGTAGTACGTGTCTGCAACGATAGTGGCCCCCTCGTGGGTTGCTTCTGCGGCGCCAAGTCTGAGTCGTCAGCTGGCGCTGATGGATCGACAGGCTGCAAGCCATCGCAGGGCTCGACCTTACGACTGCACCAGAGGCTGAGCTCGAAGAGCTGCCGGATCTGGAGCGATCGATGGGGACCGCATCGTCGATGTGCCATCGCCATACGCGGCAGAGGCCGAAGAAATCACCCAGCGGTACGAACTTGAATTTGTCCACGCGAATCGTGCGGCTCTGGACACGTTTGCTGGCTAGTTTGGCTGGTCTCTGAGTCCGGCTAGCCGCTCGGCGGCTGCGGTGAGCGGAGCTCTTCGGCAAGAAATTCCAGCGTCTGTCGCCATGCGACCACCTCGGCAGCTGGATCGAAACTGGGGTGATGAGCCTCGGCGAATCCCGATGCGACACCGGTGTGGATCTCGGTGCGGAAGTGGCGTCGCGCGAGCTGAAGATTAAGGCCCATCAGTGCGATGTCTTCGTCGGAGACGTCGTTGTCGTGTTCGGCGAAGTGCAGCAGGTAACTCGCTTGCGCGTCGTCGAACAAGATCGATTGAGAGCCGTAAAAACTCACGACCGCAGAGCATTGCTCGGCAAAACGGATCGAGAGCCACAAGGCCCACGAGGCTCCAGCGGCATAGCCCAGCAGGCCCACCGGAGCGACAGGGTCCGGGCTGGCAGCTTGCAGTAGCCGAAGCGATGACTGCGCCAGCGAAGCAGACACGTTGATGTCTGAGCCCATAAGCAGTTCGCTGGCCTCGTCGACTGTCGAGGCAATCTTGCCGCCGTTGAGGTCAGGGACGAGCACCGTGAAACCAGCATCGGCGAGTTCGGCAGCCTTGTCTTTGACCTGCTCGGTCAGGCCCCAGGCCGATGGGATCAACAGCACCCCAGGGCCCGCCCCGGTGGGTGGACGAACGAAGTAGCCGGTGCCAGGGGAGGGAAGCGATTGCAAGACTCCGAACGTTATCCAGGAGACCCAGCAGATTGTTGCGCAGCGAACCAGAGCGGCATCATCGGCCTGGAGGCCCAGGGGTAGGACTCGTCGCTCGTTATCCAGGCACGAACCCACTTGCCCAAGCTCTACAGTTACGACGTGTCAGCGAACCCAGAGACGACCGAAGAATCATCGGACTTCATCCGCGATCTAATCCGACAAGACAATGATCAAGGCACCTATGGCGGTCGGGTGCAAACCCGATTCCCGCCCGAACCCAACGGCTATCTCCACATCGGTCATGCGAAATCGATCTGTCTGAACTTCGGTGTCGCCCGCGACTTTGGCGGCACGTGCAACCTGCGCTTCGATGACACGAACCCCGAGAAAGAAAATTTGGATTTCGTGACTGCGATCCAGCGCGATCTCACGTGGCTCGGTTTCGAAAGCGATCGAGGAACGCTCTATGCCAGCGACTACTTCGAGCAGCTTTACACGTGGGCTGAAACGCTGATCGAGAAAGGACTGGCGTACGTCGACGATCAAGGTGCCGAAGCGATCTCAGAAAACCGCGGCGACTTCACGACACCGGGTATCGACAGCCCGTTTCGTGAGCGCTCGGTCGAGGAGAACCTCGATCTGTTCCGGCGCATGCGGGTGGGCGAGTTCGGCGACGGCGAGCGCGTCCTACGGGCCAAGATCGACATGGCCCACGTTAATATGTCGATGCGAGACCCGCTGATGTACCGCATCCGTCATGTGACCCATCATCGCACCGGCGACGACTGGTGCATCTATCCAAACTATGACTGGGCCCATGGTCAAAGCGATGCCATCGAGGGAGTGACGCACTCGTTCTGCACGCTCGAATTCGAAAACAACCGAGAGCTCTACGACTGGTTCCTCGACCATCTCGACCTGCCGCACGATCGTCCCCGACAAACCGAGTTCGGTCGCCTCGGGCTCACCCACATAATCACGTCGAAGCGTAAGCTCGCGGCGCTCGTGGAGTCAGGCAAGGTCGAAGGCTGGGACGACGCACAAATGTCGACCCTCAGTGGGTTGCGCCGCCGGGGCTATCCTGCGTCGGCAATCCGAGAATTTTGCGACCACATCAGCGTCGGGCGGGTCAATGGCACCACCGAAGTCGAGTTGCTCGAATCGTTTGTGCGCACGACGCTCAATCAGACCGCCCAGCGACGGATGGCCGTGCTGAACCCGCTCAAGATGGTGATCACGAACTGGCCAGTCGACGATCAAGGCGATCCCGTTGTAGAGATGCGCGAGGTCACGAACAATCCCGAGAACGACGCTGACGGAACCCGCCAGGTGCCTTTTAGCGGCGAGTTGTGGATCGAACGCGACGACTTCATGGTCGACCCACCGAAGAAGTTTTTCCGGCTTGCGCCCGGCCGCGAAGTACGGCTTCGCTCAGGCTATTTCGTAACCTGCACCGATGCTGTCACCGACGACGCAGGCGAGGTCATCGAGGTGCATGTCACCTATGACCCGGCAACTGCTGGTGGTCAGGCTCCCGACGGCCGCAAGGTCAAGGCCACCATGCACTGGGTGGCAGCCCAGACCGCCGTCACCGCCGAGGTCAGGCTCTATGAACGTCTGTTCTTGTCTGCGCAACCCTCAGCCGGGGGAGCGGACCCGCTCGAGGATCTCAATCCAGACTCACTAATCGTTGTTGCCCAAGCACAACTCGAACCGGCGCTGGCCGACACACCACTGGGCGACGTTGTGCAGTTCGAGCGCATTGGCTACTTCGCCCACGACCTCGATCGACCGATGCTGTTTCACCGCACTGTTGGGCTGCGCGACGAGTGGGCCCGCATCCAAAAGCGCGGCTAGTTGCGCGTCGTCGCTGGCTAGGCGCCCTCTTTGGTGTTGCCGGGGCGCTCGTCGGCGATTGCTTTGATTCGAGCCGCCAGCATCGGGTTCTTGGCAGTGAGTTCCCCAAAGTCCCACACCATGATCTTTGCGAGGTCACAGGTCTCGAGCGCGGTCACGGTTGCGTTGCGCTTCTTGCCGGTGACGAGCGAGACCTCGCCGAAGCAGTCGCCGGGGCCAATGGTGTCAACTTCATCGCCTCCAACGTCGACTCGAAGTTGCCCGCCGATGACCAGGTACAGCGAATAACCGAAATCGTTTTCTTTGGTGACACGCTCGCCCCCGAGGCGGCGGATCGGTTCGAACAACGCTGCGCTTGCCGCCAACTCCTCGTCGGTCATGCCTTCGAACAGCGCGAATCCTCGCAGTAGCTCATTATCCATGGGGCCCCCTTCAGCCACCAAAAGATAGCCGTGTTTGGCGGGCGGTGCTTTGATCCCCAATGGTGGTGTGCGCAATTGCGAGTCCCTGTGGCACTGTAAGGCAATGGCAGACAGCGATTTCACGAACCCCGACTATGCAACAGCTCGTGTTGTTGACGACGATGGTCTTCCAGTCGGGGCCATTGCCAAGCTGGTGGTGGCGGCGGTTGTCATTGGAGCTGTCGTTGTGTTCGTGCTGCAGAATCTCGACACCGTGCCCGTGAGTTTCTTGTCGTGGAGCTTCGATGCTCCGCTGATCCTGCTGCTTGCAGCTGCGGCCGTGGCAGGGGTGCTGATCCGGTGGATTCTCGGCTTCATTCGCGCCCGACGCAAAAGCAGCTGACACCGGCAAGATGGCAACGTGACTGCAGTACAACGCCGCAACCTGGTGGCGCCAAGCCCAATCTTTTACGCCATTGTGCTCGTGACATTTATTCTCGGGGTTGCTTTAGCTCGCGGGTATCGCAACGACGGCGTAACCATGTTCCTGTTCGTGTTGGCCGGATGGGTTCTTTCGCTGGCGCTACACGAGTTCGGGCACGCAATCGTTGCCTACATCGGTGGCGACCGATCGGTGGTCGACAAGGGATATCTCACACTCGACGTGCGAAAGTACGTCGACATCCGTACCTCGTTGATCTTCCCGCTCGTGATCTTGGTGATAGGCGGCATCGGCCTTCCCGGCGGTGCCGTGTGGATCAATACCGGAGCGATCCGCTCGCCCGCGATGCGTAGCCTGATGAGCGCAGCCGGCCCGGCAGCCTCGGGAATCTGTGCGCTCTTGTGCCTGTTGCCGGTGCGTATGGGTCTTGTGACGGCGCCGCTACTCGTCATTGGTTTATCCTTTCTTGGCTGGATCCAGATCATTGCGATGATCTTCAACCTGCTGCCGATCCCGGGTCTCGACGGCTTCGGCATTCTTGAGCCGCACTTGTCACGCCAAACTCTGGCCTCGATCGCTCCGTATCGGCAATATGGCATTCTGCTCGTCTTTGGAGCGATCTTCTTCGTGGCACCGGTGCGCGACGCATTCTTCGACTTCACCGACACCATCACCGAACTCGTCGGAGGATCAGGGGTGTTCCGAGCGCGGGCCCAGGGGTGGTTTGAGTTCCGCTTTTGGGAGAACTGATCACTGGTGGCTGAGCAAGTGCGGGTGGACAAGTGGCTGTGGGCAGTCCGGATCTACAAGACGCGGGCTGCGGCCAACGATGCATGTTCGAGTGGCCGCATACGTATCAATGGTTCGCCTGCCAAACCAGCACAACGGGTGCGGGTGGGCGATGTTGTCGTGTCGCGCAAACGCGGCTTCTCCAGCACATTTGTTGTGGACCGAGTGATCGAGAAGCGAGTTGGTGCGCCAGTAGCCGTCGAGTGCTACACCGACCAGACACCTGACGAAGACAAACCAAAGCCAAGGTCGATCAACGAACGCATCGATGCCGCGTGGGCCGAGCGATCAGCTGGTAGCGGTCGACCGACCAAACGCGACCGGCGCCAGATGGAGAAGTTCCTCAACGCCGACAAGCGCCGACGGCGGTAGCTAACAGCCCGATTCGGTCGATGGACTGTCGGGCGTGCACAAGATCTGCTCGTAGAACGGCTGCGTATCGGCCGGGTCCTCGAGGTACCCAATCGGGCGGTCGTTGACATGCAACTCCCAATGCAGATGCACCGAGCCGTGATTGTTCGCAATGCCTTCAGCGGCTGCAGAGGTCCCCGTATTGCCCACGAATCCCAGGGGTGTTCCGCCATCGACGAGCAAGCCCGGAAGAACCCGAGAGTCGACTTCGGACAGGTGGGCATAGATCGTCACGACCCGTTCGCCCGACGCCATCTCGTGATCGACCACCACGAAATTGCCATAGAGGTACGCAAGCGTCCAAAACGGTGTGTCGAATGCCGGGACGGTTTGCGCAAGGACCGCTTCGCGATCCTCGACCGAAGAGTCCACGTAGTCGTTGACCACGAAGATAATCTGACCAGCCGCAGCCGAGGTGACCTCGTGGTTGGTCGTGCCGCAGTTGAAGTCAAGCCCGTTGTGCGTGCCGGAGCGATACTCGCGGTTAGCTCCTACGAGCAGGTTCAGATTGCCGAACGGCATCGAGCACGACGTGACAGGAAGCGAAATCGCTGATTCAACGGCATCGGCCAGCAGCGGTGTCTGGCTTACCGATACCGGATCTTGGCGGACCGGGTCGCCACCGAATCGGGTGTCATCGGTGAGCAGTTCGAACGTCAATACGCCATTGACCAACTCGTCGTTGATCATGCGGGCACCGAGCGAACCGAGCGGTGTGGATGTGTCAACGAACTGGCCAACCACGAGGTCGTCGTCGATGGTTTCGAGCCCGGAGTAGATCGATGTCACATTGCTGACGTCATTGATCGGGCCGTGGTCGACCACCACAAACGGACCATAGGCAGCAGCGCGCAGCCACGGGCCATCGTTTTGACCCTCGTTTGCAATCAGGTTGGCCTTGAAGCTGTTGAGCGGCGCCTGGGTCACCCGCATCACGACGCGTCCAGGGGCAATCGGGGTTGCCTGGAGGCCTTGCTGCTCACACACGAAGGTGAGCCCCGGAGTGAGCGAAAGGAAGTTGTTCTCTTCGCGCACCCGTTCATCGACAAACGGACAGGCGACAGGTGCGGCGGTGCCTCGGGCCCCTCGCACCGAGTCTGCGATGGTGCTCCACGTTTCACGAGGCTTACTCAACACCGGAACCGCGGTGGGCGGCGCATCGGGATCCGATGCCGCAGCGATCGAACTCGTGTCTCCGCCGCGAGTGGAAACAACGATCAGCGTCGCAATCACGACACACGAAATGACCACCATCGCAATGATCGTTTGCACTCGTGGAAGTTCAGACATGATGCATGGGGCTCGGGCGGATAGGTCCGTAGATTCAACGAGCAGCATCGCTGTTCGGGTACGTAACGCTAACGCTAACCGGCATGGCAGGCTACAGCGTCGCGGCGACCGATTGGCAGCCCAAAGAGGCCCATTGGCGGCGTGAGCTTCGGCTGCTCACGCCGCCCCGGGTCTGTCCTCGGATCGGTGTCCGAGTTGTCTATTTCGCGCTGGCTGCGACCTGCGCCCGAATCATGTTGAGCGCTGAGCCCGCACGGAACCATGCGATTTGATCGTCGTTCAGTGTGTGGTTGGCCAGGAACTCGAGACTTTCGCCGTCGCTCTTGTGCAATACGCAGTCAACGGGCTTGCCGTCGGCCAACTCGGAGAGACCGGTGATCGAGATCGTGTCGCTCTCGCCAATCGCACCCCAGAACTCGGGGTCTGCAAAAGTAAGTGCGAGCACACCCTGCTTCTTCAGGTTGGTCTCGTGAATGCGGGCGAACGATTTGGCGAACACGGCATGGCAGCCTCGGAAACGAGGCTCCATCGCAGCGTGCTCGCGGCTTGAACCCTCGCCGACGTTCTCTTCGCCAATGAAGACCCAGTTCAGGCCCTTTTCGTGCAGGCTTTTCGCGATCTCGGGATAACTCTTGGTCTGTCCATCGGATGGATCGAGTGCAAGCTCGGTCTCGCCGGTAAAGGCATTGACGACGCCCAAATACAAGTTCCCTGAAATGTTCTCCAGATGGCCGCGGTATTTGAGCCACGGTCCGGCCATGGAGATGTGGTCGGTGGTGACCTTGCCCATGCCTTTGCCAAGAATCGGGAGTTCGAGGTAGTCGTCGCCGTCCCACGCAGGGAAGGGGGTCAAGAGTTGGATGCGGTCGGAGTTCGGATTGACCGTGACTTCGATGCTGCTGCCGTCTTCGGGCGGCGCGATGAACATGGAGTCGCCGCTCTCGAAGCCGCCTGGTGGCAGTTCAATCGCTTCGCCCACGACCAGGCTGACTTGTTCCCCAGCCTCGTTTGCGAGTGTGTCGGTCTTGGGGTCGAAGTCGACCCGGCCGGACAGCGCCATGGCCACGACGGTCTCGGGCGAAGTCACGAATGCCAGCGTCGCGGCATCGCCGTCGTTGCGTTTGGGGAAGTTGCGGTTGTAGCTGGTGACGATGACGTTGGTGGTGCCTTCGATACCTTCGCGATCGTCGCGTTTCCATTGGCCGATGCAGGGTCCGCAGGCATTGGCTAGCACGACGCCGCCGATGGCTTCGAGCGGCTCAAGCATGCCGTCGCGTTGGATGGTACGCATGGTGGCTTCGGAACCGGGGGTGATCATGAACGGCACTTTGGCCTTCAGGCCCTTGGCTGCTGCGTCGCGAGCGATCGAGGCGGCCCGGCTGATGTCTTCGTAGCTCGAGTTGGTGCACGAACCCACAAGCGCAGCGGAGATCTCCATCGGCCAACCCTTGTCGGCGGCTTCGGCCCCGAGCGCAGAGAGCGGGCGAGCCAGGTCGGGCGTGTGGGGTCCGTTGATCAGCGGTTCGAGGTTCGAAAGATCGATCTCGATGACCTGATCAAAATACTCGTCGGGATTGGCCAACACTTCGTCGTCGGCGCGTAGATGGTGAGCCACGGCCCGAGCAGCGTCGTCGATTGCTTCGCGGCCCGTCGACTTGAGGTAGCGCGAGGTCGCGTCGTCGTAGGCGAACAGGGACGTGGTGGCGCCGATCTCTGCGCCCATGTTGCAGATGGTTGCCTTGCCGGTCGCCGACAGGCTCTCGGCGCCTGGGCCGAAGTACTCGACGATGGAGCCGGTGCCGCCTTTGACAGTGAGGATCTCGGCGACCTTGAGGATGACGTCTTTTGGTGCGGCCCAGCCACTCAACTCGCCGGTGAGCTTCACGCCGATTGCCTTTGGCCAGCGAACGTTCCACGCAAAGCCGGTCATGACGTCGACGGCGTCGGCGCCACCGACGCCGACCGCGATCATGGCGGCGCCACCTGCGTTTGGCGTGTGGCTGTCGGTGCCGAGCATCATGCCACCCGGGAAGGCGTAGTTCTCGAGAACAACCTGGTGGATGATGCCCGAGCCCGGAGCCCAGAAGCCAGCGCCATACTTGGCGCAGACCTTTTCGAGGAAGTCGTAGACCTCGCTGTTGGTATCGGCGGCGACCATCAGGTCGGTCTTGCCGTCGACTCGAGCTTGGATCAGGTGATCGCAGTGCGTGGTCGTGGGCACGGCCGTCCTGGTGAGCCCCGCAGTCATGAACTGCAGCCACGCCATCTGGGCGGTGGCATCCTGCATCGCAACCCGATCGGGCCGCAGGTCGGTGTACGACACGCCACGTTCGAGGCCTGCGGTCTCGGGGTCATCGAGGTGATTGATCAGGATCTTTTCGGCCAACGTGAGGGGACGGCCCAGCTTTTTTCGGCCCCATGCCAGGCGCTCGTCGAGCGTGCTGTACACCTCGTTGACGAGTTCGATTGGAGTTTCGGCAAAGACGGCCATGGGGCGCTCCTGTGGTAGGCGTAGGTGAGTCGGCGTGGACTGCTCTTGAAAGAGCTGTGACTTGTATGATACAAGTCCGATACAAGCTGTCAACGAATGACCGCTAGTTTCTGCCCACTCGACCCGTACTGTCAACATTATGGCCCGTTCCTTCCGTTACCAAGAGATCGCGGCGTCGATCCGCGCCGACGTGGCCAGTGGCGCGCTGGCACTCGGCCAGTTGTTGCCGAGCGAATCGGAACTCTCGAGCGCTCACGACGCAAGCAGGGTCACCATCCGCAAGGCGCTCGAGCAGCTCCGCGACGAAGGTCTTGTCAACAGCCGACAAGGGTTCGGCTGGTTCGTCGGACGTGACCCGGTGCGCCAGTCACTCGACAGTCTTGAAACAATCGAGGATCAGCTCGCCGACGCGGGACGCACGAGCGAGCGCCTGGTGCTGCAGTTCCGCTTCGTCGTTGCGCCGGCAGCAATCGCATCGCTGCTCGGCCACGAAGTGCTCGAAGTCGTGCGACTGAACCTTGCCGACGGCGAGCCGTTTGCCCATGTCACGGTTTGGTGCGCATCTGAGCTGGGTCAAGACTTATCCCGTAGCGACGTCGAAGAATCGACCTTCGTCGACCTGCTGATCGATCGCCTTGGTCATGCGACTCAGGTGATCTCTGCGGTCAGCGCCGAACCCTCGATCGCGACCGCGCTCAAGGTCGACGTCGGCTCGCCTCTGCTGCGGGTGCGCCGAGTCACAACCGACGCCAGCGGGGGCAACGCGCTCGTGAGCGAGCACCTCTACCCGGCGCACCGCACCGAGTTCGAAGTCACCCTCAGCGGCCCCACCGGCGAACCCACCGGCCTCCGGTTAGTGCAGTAAAGCTCCGCTCCAATACTCCGCTCCGCTGAGGAACCCGCAGGGTTCTCGCCGGCAGTTCGCCGGATGATTTTCAGTCTCTTGGTGCGGCTCCGTCGGTCCGCCACCGCCCGCTCCTCGGTCGCTCCTGCGTTTGCGGTGTTTCTCCGCTCACGTCCACGTGTAGTCGAGTTCGTTTACTTCTCTAGTTTGTTGCCAGAATTCGAGCATGGTGAACGGCCAGTTTTGGGCGGTGCGCCCGGTTGCGTTCTTGTACCAGCTGCTCACATTGGACACGCCCCATGCCATCTGGAGGTTGCCCTCGTCGATGCGTTGGTTGTAGTCATCGTGGACCTGTTGTTTTACCGCTAGCGAGCCACCGCCTCGCTCGATGAGCTTTCGGACACATTGAGTGATGTAGTGCGTTTCGGCCTCGCTGAAGAAGATGATGCTGCCATTGATTACGATGTTGGTGTTTGGCCCGTAAAGAAAGAACAGGTTGGGCATGTTCGGGCTGGTGATGCCCAGATAGGCCCGGGCATCTCCGTCCCACTGGTCGTGCAACTTCACGCCGTCGGTCCCGGTGATATCCATGGGCATCAAGAACTCCGAGGCCGCGAACCCGGTGCCATAGATCAGCACGTCGAACTCGTGCTCGGTCCCGTCGGACATGGCAACGCCCGACGGCGTAATGTGCGAAATCGACGTTGTTCGCAAGGTCACGTTGTCTCGCTTGAGCGACCTTGACCAGGCGCCGAAGTCCAACACGAAACGTTTCGCGCCAACCGGATGGTTTGGGCGCACCTTTTCCAACAAGTCAGGTCGATCGGCGAACTCGGCCTCAATGTACATCGACAACATCGCGCGGACCTGCTCGTTGAGTTCGCTCACCGACTCCTCGATGTCGCGATCCCAATGAGGATCGACTTCGACGGTCGGTCGCAGCCCCTCGTGGCCACGCCAGAACATCGCCAGCCGATGCCAGTTGCCGAAGTGCGGCAAGCGGCTGAACAGCCATGTCATTGACTCGGCGACAGCCTGATCAGCTTGAGGACGCGGGATCAACCAGTTGGCGGTCCGCTGAAAGATCGTGAGGTGCTCGGATTGCTCGGCGACTGGGGGTATGAACTGCGAGGCGCTTGAGCCCGTGCCGATGATGCCGACTCGTTTGCCGCTGAGTGCTGCGGTGTCGGGCCACGTGGCGCTGTGCCACGACTCTCCGGCAAAGGTCTCGCGCCCCTCGATGGCTGGCATCACCGGTCGGTTGAGCTGACCGACCGCACTGATGACGACTTGGGCCTGCATGTCACGGACGCCGTCTGCGTGCGCAACCTGTATGACCCACGTCGACGATGTCTCGTCCCATGTCATCGACGAAACTTCATGCTCGAACCGGATCAACTTGCGTACATCCCACGCGTCGGCGCAGTCACTGAAGTACTGGTGCAGGACCTCACGAGTCGAGTTGTACTCGGGCCAGTCGAACTTCTGGCGAAACGAGTACGCGTAGGTGTGGTTCGCAACATCGACCCGGCAGCCAGGATAGGTGTTCTCGTACCAGGTGCCGCCGAGATCCGGGTTCTTCTCAAGAACGGTGACCGCAATTCCGCACTGCTGCAGGCGGTGTGCGGCGAGCAGCCCGCTCATGCCTGCGCCGATGATTACGACTGCAAGATCCGGTGGTGTGTCGAACTGGCTCAGATGCCAGGCCGGTGCTCGAGGGTCTGACTTGTCGGGTGCAAGTTCCTCGGCCAGCATGCGCTGATAATCGCCCGAGCGCTCACCGCCTGTCACCCAGTCGATGCCAGCCTCGATGAGCTCGGGGCTCGCTGCAGTCGTCGAGTCTTGGTCGACCTCGTCGCGCAGCCGCTGCAGTCCGTGCACTGCCAGTGTTCGCACCCGCTCGAGCTGTGCGACGTCCCACCCTCCCTGTTCTGCAAACGGATTGGATGCGTCGGGCTGAAGGTCCTGCGGTATGTAGGACGGGTCCTGCAGCGCGTGGGCGAGCGCCGGCAAGACGGCCATGAGCTCGGTCGCGGGATCAGTCAGCAGGTCTCGAAGTTCCTCGTTGGATTCGACGATGGGCACAGTGGTCATAGTTCATATTGGTCGATCGGCCGGGCTTCTCGTGATTCGGGCCTGCGGGTCCGTATGTTTATGAGCGATGACTGAAGCGCTCGCTGTCTACGGATCACTCGCCCCAGGACAGGAAAGTCACTGGGTGGTTTCGCGTATCGCAGGGCAGTGGAAACCCGGGGTTGCCCTCGGCTACGTCTTTGAGGTGACATGGGGCCCTGCCGAGGGGTACCAAGGCTTTATCGCTGACCCCGACGGCTTAGCGGTCGTGGTTTCGGTACTGCAGTCCTCCGAGCTGACCAAGAAATGGCGAGAGATCGACGAGTTCATGGGCGCTGGCTTTGAACGAGCGCCGGTCAGTGTCGAGCTCGACGACGGCGGTGTGCTTGCGGCGCAGATACATGTCGCGCTCACCGATAGCTGAACGCGCTAGCGAGGCCAGACCGGTTTCTTGGCTTTGCGGCGTGAACGGTCGCCGAGTGCCCAGGCTCGGCGCCACGAGGATCCATCGGGGCCGCCGAGGGCGGGGGTGTCCTTGTGATGGAACCGGCGGCGCGCGGTGTACCAGTCGGTCCCGAGCTCATCGCCCAGTGTGGAAACCGCAGCTTCGATACGGGCATTTAGGCGACGGGTGCTTTCGCCTTCGGAGGGCCACATCGGGTCGCCAATGAGCACCGTGGTGGTCGATGGTCGTGGTCGGCTCTGACCCTTGCGCCAGATGCGCCCCGTGCCCGCAAGGTAGATCGGCACGATAGGGACTTCGCATCGCAACGCCAAGTACGCCGCGCCACCCTTGAAAGGTTGACCCCAGCCGTCGGGACTTCTCCCGCCCTCGGGGTAGATCAAAAGGCTGTTGCCTGCATCGAGGATGTCGGCGGCCTGATCGGCAGACGCTCGACCGATTGAGTGGCGGTCGATGGGAAAGGCCCCAATCATGAGCGCCGACATTGTGGCCTTGAGCCGCTTGTCGAAGAAATAGTCAGCCGCAGCCGCGACCACCAGCTTGTGGCGCCATGGATTCGGAATCGACGTCAGCAGCAGTGATGTGTCGAGATGACTGTGATGGTTGGCGACGAACAGCGCGTTTTGGTCTTCATCGAGTGACCGCAGCCGGTCGTATCCTTGGCGATTCGGTTTCGCTAGGAGCGAGATCGAGGGTCGCAGCATGGTCTCGACGATGACCGATCTCGCGACCCGGGCTAACGGCCGGCGCGCCCATTTGGTGTCGTAGTTGGCGCCGATGTTGCTGGTGTCTTCGACAAGATCGACGCTACCCGGCACAGGCGGCGCAGCATAAGGAAACCCGAGCGATGGTCGGCGCAAGCGGCTCCGGGAGCGGCCCGCCACGCCCCGTGCCAAGAGCGCAACCTTACGTCGGTCTAGCAGCGGCCGAGGCATCAGATCACATCGGCCATCACGACCGGCGGGTTGTGCAGGTGGGTGATGGTTGGCTGCGGGCCCACTACGTCGCTTGCGATCTCGAGGGCATCCTGCATGGTCGACGCGGGCGTGAAGCCCATGCGACGCACGGCCTTGACGTTGCCGCCAACAATAATTATTCGTGCGGCATGATTCATGGCGTTGCTACCCCAGTACCACATGTAAAGCGGGTGTACGCCGTGGTAGGCATAGCTGGTGCGGTATAGGTGGCGGTACCACTCGTCTTCGGCGAACTGCTTTTCGTACTTGTGCGCAATCTTGTGACCATCGGTTGTGTCGGGCAGCACCTGTTCGAAGAAGTCGATGTAGCTCGGGTGATGCACCGGATGAAACTCGATGGGCGTGGGGTGGCTCATGATGATCACGCCGTCTTTGCGCACCAGCGGCTTGTTCCGATACATGTTGAAGAAGTAGCCGAGCCCGGTGCACATCACCAGAATCGGGTTCATGATCGAATTGACGTTGTAGGGGCTCAAATAAGGCAGGCCCATCGTCAAGATGTCGGCCTGGCCCTCGACCTGCACGAGCTGCTGTTGCAGCATGTTGGCCACCGCTGATTCATGCACGGCCTCGACCTCGCCGGCCTGCACTGAAGTCATGCCGTAGGGCGACTGGTGGTCATTGAAGATCTTGCGGCGTGCCTTGCGGGGCATGAGCTGCAAGCCCTTTTGCATCGTCAAGAAAGATGCCCGGTCGCGCGGCGTCCATTCCCACTCGCGTTTTTGCAGAACCGACATTGGGCCGTCCATGCCGAAGACGTTGTTGTTGATCGTCGTCTCGACCTGAAACACCTTGACGCCCGCCGCCTTGATGACGTCGCCTTGGCGCCAATTCTTGTTGTGGAATTCTGAATCGGTGTGATCCATGAGCGACGACTTGAGCAGCGTGTCGACGTTGTGGTGATGGCGGATACCGGCATAACCCGACAGGCCGGTGGCGGTGCTCTTCCAACCGCCATTCATCGACACCATGTTGATGTTGACGTAAACGATGAGATCGCTCTCGGCGGCGCGACGCACCATCTGCACTTCTTCGCCCTCGGAGGTTTCACCGAGCATGACCATCTCGTCGGGGTCTTCGGCATCCATGTTGTACAACAGGCCCGAAGGTGCAAATGCGTCGTACACACGGTCGCCGACAGCATGACGCAGCTCGTCTTCGGTCATCCGGCGGTGAAGCGCAAGCGCGGCGATGAGGTGGACATCGTCGACATTTGCCTCGGCGGCTAGGTCGAGCACCTGCTCGATGATGCGCTGGCGAATGTCGGGCCGCCGCATCTGGGGCAGTGGCAGCGATATGTCGTCGAACACGATGGTGAGCTTCATGCCCGCAAACAGTTTCGACGGCAACGGATCGTCGTCGATCGGATTCAGCAGCGCGTCGCGAATCGCTCCATCGGGATCGGTAATCGGGTTGAGCGGCTCCGCTGGATAGATAACCCGTGACCGACCAGCCGGCAGGTGTTCGAGCCGGAAACCTTCGCCATGATGAAACATGATTGGTGGGGTCGATCGGTCGACATCGAGGACTAGCCCCGGCCGTGGAGTGCGTTCTTGTAAAGCCATGAGATCTTCTTCGAATTGTTACGGCCCCAGGGGTCGTAACAATTGGTCTTAGGCGCTGCGGCGAGCGCGGGGCAGGTACGGGGCGAGGGGCATGATCTTGTGCTCGCCGCCGGGGGCAGGCACAAAGTTCTCGACGAGCCAACCGCGGCGGCGGGCCAGGGTTGCGAGCTTGGTGTCGGGGTTCACCGCAACTGGGAACGACACCGCTTCGAGCAGCGGGAGGTCGCTGGTCGAATCGGCGTAAGCGACCGACTCTTGCAGATCGATGTCGTGGTCGGCGGCGTAGTGGCGCAGCGCCTCGGCACGCATTTCGCCGATGGGCGGCGCGCTCAGCATGCGGCCCGTGTAGCGGCCGTTGTGCTGCTCGAGCGATGGGCAGATGATGTCGTCGAAGAGAGGGTCGAGGTTCTTGACAATGAAGTCGAGCGCCCCGGTGATGAGCACGGTCCTGTGGCCAGCGGCCCGGTGAGCGCGCACCCGTCGGATGGCGTCGGGAAACGCATTCTTGACCAGGAGGTCGCTGAACAGTTCTGCAGCGTCGTGTTCAAGCTGCTCGACCGGTGCCTTGTCGTAGCGGCGGTAGAAGTGGCGAAGAAACTCGACTCGGTCGCGCCGGTCTAGGCGTTGCAAGCTGACCGCTTCGCCGAGAGCCTTGACAACCAGGCGAGCTCGCTGAGCACGGTTCAGGTTGCGCGTGGCGAGCCATCCCCATGAGCCCACGACGTTGCTCTGAATAAGTGTGTTCTCGAGGTCGAACGCAGCAAGCTGGCGTCGCTCGTCGAGCACCTGTTCGCGCAGGCGATCGCTACGCCCGAAGGCGGCGCCCTTCTTGCCCGACGGCGCGGTTTTGACCCGACCCTGCTCGAGCACCGAAGGCAGATGAATGTCCACTGAATAGTGATGCCAATCGATGATTCGAGGGTCCATCTGAAACATGGCCTGGTCAGCGGGGCTCAGGCTGGCATGCATGGCCAGCGTGTTGTCGCAGTGATACAGCGCCTCGCAAACCACATATTTGCCGTAGAGGTCGACGTAGCCAATGGCCTGTTCCAGGTTCTCTTTGCGCTCGTCGATTGCGGCGGCGAGTTGGGCTCGACGGCCACGAACCGGCAGCGCCCGCATGATCTGACCAGCGCGGTCGAGTCCGCTGCGCGCCCGGTACATCTGGGTGGTGATTTTGTCCTTGTCCGGAAACGTCCACTGTGGGGGAGCAATGGGCTGATCGAGGTCGTCGTAGATTGGGTTTGCGCGAAAGAACTCTGTGGTCCACGCGTGGAACTGGCCCATACGGAAGGGGTTCACCGCGCCACTTGTCGATTGCATGACGCGCACCGGATGCCGCCCGCTCTCATCCTTGGGCGCGGGCCCTGTCGCAGCCGCAACAACGAGCGTCGCGACAACGAGGTCGACGGGGATGGTGTCTAAGATGCCCTCGGGCGTTCCCGGGAAATCGGTGAGTAAGCCTCGGCCGAAACCAATGATGACCGGTTCGGCCATCCGGAAGCCGCGAATCCAACCCGGGAACGGCTCGGCCCAACTCGACTCGATGATCGACGGCCGCACGATGGTGAGCGGGATGTCTTCTCGCAGCTCGGCCATTGCGCTCTCGGCCATGGCTTTGGTCATTGCGTAGGCATCGCTGAAGTCGAGAGAGTGCGCCCGTGCCAGCCCAAGTTCGACCTGTTCTTGGCGGACCCAGCGCTCTCTTAGTTGTTCGGTCTTGTTGGCGAGTGCGTTGCCGCCGGCAGCGCCCAGTTCGTCTTTAGCTTCTTTTGCGAATCGCTTGAGCGAATCGGTGGTTCGGCTCTCGTCCTCGCTGCGAACCCGGGCCCGCCGGGCAGTTTCGATTTCGTCTCGCCAGTCGACTGAGATGGCATAGGCCCCGTCCTGAAGCAGCTCTTCGTAGGCGTCGCCTTTGCGAGTACCTGCGACATAGGCAGTGGACACGGCTACAAGATGTGGGGTCACGCCTAGATCGTGCAGCGTTTCGACCAGATTGATCGGGCCGCACAAGTTGGTGTTGATCGCCACATCGAGGGGGTTGTCAAACGAAACCGAGGCTGCGGAGTGAATCATGACATCGCAATCGGCGAGTGCGGATCGCCCCTGGTCGTCGAGCCCAAGACCTGGCTCGGTGATGTCGGCGGCGATCGGCAGAATGCGCTCGGCAGCCATTGCAGCGAAGGCGTCTTTGCCGAGATCGTCGCGGAGTCGATCGAATGCGTCGTTGCGCAAAATTTCGCGTTCGAGTCGGTTCTGGACACCGCGTCGTCCGGGGCGGATCATCAGCACGAGGCGACATCCTGGTGTGCAGCGAAGCAGTCTCTCGACCAGCGCGGTTCCCAAAAAGCCGGTTGTTCCCGTTATTGCAATGCGCTTGCCATCGAGGGCGGCGGCGATCTCGCTTATCGGTGAGTCCTCGGCCATACGGTGAAGCTTACCAATTGGTAAGCATGGTGTACCAGTTGGTAGACAGGTGACACGATGCGCCTAGGATTGGGCCGTGGCCACCCCGCAACAAGCGCGACAAGGCAGTTCGGCTCCTGGCGATACCCGGAGCCGCATTCTCCTTGAAGCAATCGATTCATTCGGCACCCGGGGCTACGACGCGGTCTCGCTCGACGACCTCGCCGATGAACTCGGCGTTCGTAAACAGACGATCCTCTATCACTTCGGTTCCAAAGCCGAACTCTTCGAGGCAACGATCGACTCGGCGGTAGGAGACCTGGGCGCAACGCTCATTCAGGCCGGTACCGGCCGGACCGGTTGGCCAGCGGTCGAGGCAGTCGTTCACGCGGTGTTCCGTATCGCAGTCCGCCAACCCGAGCGATTGGGGATCCTGCGCGAGGTGATGCGGCTGGGTGGCGCGTGGTCAGCTCGCGCCAGTGAGGCAATGGCGCCGATCATCGAGCGAGCGCGTCTGTTCCTGTCCTTGGAGATGCGCCGGGGTCATATGCGCCAGACCGACCCAAATCTTGTTCTCGTGTCGGCGTATTCGACGGTCATGGGCGTGGCGACCGAGGTCGAAGTGTTGCGCGCCGTCGGCATCGAGCCGACGCTCCGCGGGGCGGTTCGCCGGCGACGCGAACTTCTCACGTTCCTCGAGGCTGCACTCCGGTAGACAACAAGACCCGAAGTGGCGATCGTCGCTGCGCCACGAGAGACTGTCAACCGTTCCCGCACCCAGAGGCTCAACATGTTCGACCCTTCGTCCAAGCACTTCCCCGACTTCGTGACCACGCTGCCAACAATGCAAGGCAAGACCGTCGCCATCACCGGCACCACATCGGGCACCGGCAAGGTCGCCGCAGATACGGTCGCGTCACTTGGTGGCACCGTGCTTGTGCTGAACCGAGCCTCAGACCGATCCACAAAGTCCTACAGCGAGCTCATCAAGGCCCACCCCACCGCAGATGTTCATGCGGTCGAATGCGATCTACAATCGTTCGACTCGGTCAGGGCAGCAGCGGCTCAGGTCTCGAGCTTGTGCCCCGATGGCCTCGACGTCTTATGCAACAACGCGGGCGTGATGGCATTGGCCGATACCGCGACCATCGACGGCTATGACATCCAAATGCAGACCAATCACCTGTCGCATTTTTTGTTGACGCGAGAACTTATGGCGTTGCTCGAAACCGCTGCCGAGGCGCGGGGCGGAGCGCGGGTGGTCAACCATTCAAGCATTGCTCGCATGTCGCCTAGCCGGAAACTGGCGGGCAAGTACTTAGGAAGGAACGGCGGCGAGCTCGGCGGCGACGGGCTGGGAATAGAGAACATCATGATGAACGGGCCTCGCTGGCGGCGCTACAACCAGTCCAAGCTCGCCAACGCAGCGTTCACCGCTGCGCTTCACCAGCGCCTCCAGGCGCAAAGTTCCAAGGTGAAGGCGCTTGTTGCCCATCCCGGCCTCGCCAACACCCACTTGCAAACAAACTCAGTCCGCGACGGCGGAATGGGCAGCATTTTTACCGGCTTCTTCATGCGCTTTGCGCAGAGTTCCGAAGACGGAGCGATGGGCATCCTCAGCTGCATGTGCTTGGCGGATGCAGAGTCGGGCCAGTTCTATGGACCCGGCAGCGGGATGACTGCGATGAGGGGCAAGGCCAAGCCGTTCGCGCTCGAGTCGTTCTATGACAACGAAGCGACACGCAAGCTGCTGTGGAGCTTGAGCGAATCCGCCATCGGCGCCACGTTCGACATCTGAACCAGGCCGACAGTGGACACGTCAGCGATCCTGGTGTGAGGCGAACCACCAAGCGGCGCAGGCTGGCGCTGCGACGTCAACCGGGCGGCGGCAGTGTGGCTGGCTGCGGATAGTTGTCGCTTACGTCTGCCAACAGTTCGACGACTGATCCTCCGAACAGCCCAACTGCAACGATCGCCACGATGAATACCGATGTGATGAGGACGGCGTATTCGGTCATGACGCCACCCCGATCCTGCGACGCTGCGCTCGTCTGGTTCCGATTGCGTGGCAGCCGCGTCGCTCTCTGGGTGAAGCGATGGATCAGTGGGTGGGTCACATGATCCCAATCGGCATGCGACACACGACTAGTGATGGCTGACCCGCAGAATGATGCCTTTGAACTCACCATTTGTGGGGTTGGGGTGAAAGCAGAGACATCGATACTCGCCCAGTACGGCAAGTTCCGCTGCGTGATCATCGCCATCGATCATGACATCGAAGCCCTAGGGCGCGTCGATGGCGAAGAAGCCTTCGTAACGTTGCGAGTGTCGCCGCAGCCGGTCCCGCAGCGAGAGCAATGATGTGTTTGCAAAGCGGTATCGACTTGCGAACGCGGCAGTTGCAGGCATTGTGTGCGCCGCTGGCAGCGTGAATGCCTCGGTGTGTACGAGTTCCCGATCAGCCAACAGCAACTCGATCGGACGCCATTCGCCGAGATCGTATGCTGTTGTGCCGATCGTGCAGCGATCGGCGGCGGTGTCGATCACTACGGTTGTTGGAGCGGGCGAACCGAATATCTGGACGCCAACCAGGGTGTTGTCGTCGTCGCTCAACCGAGTGTGCATCTTTGTCGATGGATCGGTCGGTCGTGCCGGTGAGCATGAGTCAACCGTGACGTCGCACCACTGCGCCCGGTGAAGCGACGCCACAGCCGAGGGTCTCCACGTGGTGGTGTACCGGGTACGGGCGCACACCCGTGCGGTGGCGTCTCTTCGACGTGAATCTGCGTAGGAGTGAGGGGGCAGCGAGCGGGTCGGCTGGGAGGAACCACGATCGGCCATCTACGCTGCGTCTCATGGATCTGACGTACCCCACCGAGACGGACACCTTCCGAGCGAAGATCAATACGTTTCTCGATGACAATCTGCCCGATGGCTGGAACGGCATCGGCGCAGTGCCGCCCGAAGATCGCTATGAGTTCCAGATGGCATGGCGCCGCACGCTCAAGGCCAACGACTTGCTTGCGGCGAACTGGCCTGCCGAACTGGGCGGCGGCGGTCTTACCCATCTCGAGATGGTGGTGCTTTACGAAGAGTTCGCAAAACGTGGTGTGCCGACGAGCGGTCCCAACGATGCTTTCAGCATCTCGATGGTGGGTAACACGATCCTGCACTGGGGTTCCGACGAACAAAAAGAGCACTACATCCCTCGGATACTCGATGGCACCGACATCTGGTGTCAGGGTTACTCCGAGCCAGACAGCGGAAGTGATCTGGCCAATCTGGGCTGTAAGGCCGTGCTCGATGGCGACGAGTGGGTCGTCAACGGACAGAAGATCTGGACTTCGCAAGGCCATACCGCGAACATGATTTTCGTTCTGGCTCGAACCGATCCAGATGTCACGAAGCATGCTGGTATTTCCTTCTTGTTGATGGAGATGGACCAGCCCGGCGTCGAGTGTCGCGCCATCACCAACATCTTGCGCCACGACCATTTCAACGAGGTCTTTTTCACCGATGCACGTTGCCCCAAAGACAATGTGCTCGGCGGCGTCGGCAACGGTTGGGCGGTGGGTAACACGCTGCTTGGCTTCGAGCGTGGTGTCGGCGCCACAGTGCAGTCACTCGGCTTCCGCGCCGAGCTCGACAATTTCATCAAACTGGCGCGCGACGAGGGCATGATCGACGACCCAATGGTGCGCCAAGACATTGCCTACTTCCACACGTGCGTCGAGATCATGCGCTATCGGGGCATGCAAGCTTTGACGCGCTTTCTCAAGGGTCAGTCACCTGGCCCCGAGTCGTCGATCGGCAAGCTGTTCTGGAGCGAGTATCACCTCAAGGTGACCGAAGCTGCCATGAATTTGGCGGGACCAAAAGCAATGATTGGCTTTGGCGACGAAGATCGAGGTGGTCTTGGGCCACCAGCTATCGGTACCGAGAACACCGTGCCGAACTGGATGGCAAGCTTCATGATTGCTCGTCCCGGCACGATATACGCAGGCACCTCGCAGGTGCAACGAAACATCGTAGGCGAACGTGTCTTGGGCTTGCCCAAAGAGCCGCGAGCCGACAAGGGCACGTGGAAAGAGTCCCAAGCGAACTACTAGGCCACGTTGCCCCCGTCGTTATCCGACCGTGGCGCTGACGGCCCCGGCATAGGTCTCACTGCTGAAGGTGTAGAGGTCAAACACCGCAACGCCAAAGGCAACCAGTCCAATGACGGCGGCGATGACCACCAAGGCGAAAAGAAGCGCGTACTCGACGAGCATGGCGCCTTGCTCAGGGCGTGCTCCGTTCATGTGGTGTACGAGTTCGTTTGCCTTCACTTCCCAAAATGGGACCATGGTCTTAGAATAGAGGCTTAGGTATCTTTCTGGTGGCGGTTTAGGCCGAATTGACCACCCTGCAGGAACCGAGCTTCTAAGGCTCTTGTGACGAATCCAAGATCTCGTAGACGCGACGGGTGAAATACCAGCGGCCGTTGGATTTTGCGTAGGTATCGGAGTACTTGCCGGTAATCGTTCGCCTGACGCCGTCTTTTTGGTGCAAGAACTCTTGTTGGTACCACGTGCCGGTGGCTGCGTCGCCGGTCACGTGGATTGGTCCCGCCGACGCAAAGAATCCAACAAAGGAAAAGTTGGCCATCGCTTGCTGCCACGCAGGAAAGAACACGTCTTTGCCGGTGAGGTCGCCAGCGCCAGGCAACGTCCAGGTTGCGTCGTCGGTCCAGTTTTCGGCCCACGCCTCTCCATCGAATCGCATGACTGCGTCGTTGTAGGACTCGATGAGTTCACGGATCGCCAGCCGATCCTCGACAGGGCCAGTGCTGATCGGCATAGTTAACGTCCTGTCCATTCAGGTGATCGTTTTTCGGAGAATGCTTTGGGACCCTCGATGAAGTCTTCGCTTGCGAACAGCGCAGAAACTGCGGGGTAGCTGCCTTCGTAGGCTGCTCGAATACCGCCGTGTTCGAAACCCTGCATCGCTGCTTGTTTCGTTGCCCGTATCGACATTGGTGAGCATTCAAGGATCATCTTGGCCCAGGCTCGGGCCGTCTCCATGAGTTCGGCCTGCGGCACGACCTCGTTCACAAATCCGAGCTGGAGCCCTTCGGCAGCGGGTACGTGACGGCCGGTCAACATCATGCTCATAGCGCGTTTTAGGCCGATCTGGCGAGGCAAACGGTGGACGCCTCCTGCAAGCGCAGCAAGACCGACCTTGGGTTCCGGCAGGGCAAAGCGAGCATTGTCGGACGCAACAATGAGGTCACATGCGAGCGCGATCTCGAAACCGCCACCCATCGCCACGCCGTTGACTGCGGCGATGATCGGCTTGTCGAGGTCCCACCGGGACGTGATTCCCCCGAAGCCCGTCGTTGGTGCCGCCGAACGGTCGCCACCTTCGGCCTGGTATCGCAAGTCATTGCCCGCGCAGAAGGCCCGATCGCCTTCTCCGGTGATGATCGCAACCCACAAATCAGGATTGGCGGCGAAGTCGTCGAAGATGTCTGCCATCTCCGCGTTGCCCGGCGGATGAAGCGCATTCATTCGTTCGGGGCGATTGATCGTGACGATCAGCAGGTTGCCGTCTTGCTCTGCGGTACAGAATTCAGCCATGGCTCGACCCTAATCTGCAGCGGTGTCTGGGCAATGATCGAGCATCGCTGGGCACTCATCGCCTACGGGCTCTCGAGCGCTCAATGCTTGACAGACCGATGCGCGAGCCGACGTTCGTGGCGCTCGACGGCAAGCGTGACCAAGCGGGTGATCAGGTCCTGGTAGCTGAGCCCTGATGCCTCCCACAGCTTGGGGAACATCGAGATCGGAGTGAAGCCCGGCATGGTATTGACCTCGTTGAGCAGGAACCCGCGGCCGGGCTCCTCGTAGAAGAAATCGATGCGCGCCAGGCCTTGTACTCGGAGCGACTCGCCGACTCGACACGCAAGCGCTCGTACCTCGTCGGTCGCATCGCCGCTCAGTGCGGCCGGCACAACCGTCTGAGCTGTGCCGTCGTGATACTTGTCTTGATAGCTGTAGAAGTCGTCGCCCGGCACGATCTCGCCGGGCACCGAAGCCTCGAGTCGGCGATTGCCCAATACGCCGACCTCGATCTCTCGACCCACCACTGCTTCTTCGACGACCAGCCACTCGTCGTACTGCGACGCCACCGACAGCGCATTGGTCAGTTCGAGAGCCGAACCGGACCGGCTCACGCCGACCGAGGATCCCATGTTCGCTGGTTTCACGAACGTGACTTCGCCCAGCTCGGCCATGACCTCGTTGGCGGTGGACGCCGTGATGTCGTCGGTGTGGACCGTGACCCAGCGGGGCTGGGCGATGCCATAGCTTGCCGTAGTCTGTTTGGCCATTGCCTTGTCCATGCACAGCGCAGAGCCAAGAACGCCGGAACCAACATAGGGAACCCCGGCAAGGTCGAGCAGGCCTTGGACGGTGCCGTCTTCGCCCATCGGGCCGTGCAGCAGCGGCAGAACAACAACCGGCAGATCTCCTCGGTGCACGGCAGCGAGCGGCTCGATCTCGGTTCCTGACGGGTTCAGCGACGCTGGTAACTGCTCGACCTGACCCGCGGCGATCAGACCGCCCGCTGGAGTGCGCATCCACCTGCCATCGCGGGTGATGCCGATGGCGTCGACGGCAAAACGGCCGGGGTCGATGGCCGCAACAACGTGGCGCGCGGTCACGCAAGAAACATCGTGCTCGGCTGACTCGCCGCCAAAGAGCATGACGAGTCGGTACTGCTGGGTCATTGCTTCGACAGTAGTTCGTTACCACCAGCGGATTGGACCGCACAAGGGGCAAGGAGAAGTGCGAAACTGTCATGATGCGGTTGACAGCAAGTGAAATTGCAGCGGTGACCGGCGGTTTGCTCGTTGGGCCAGACGTCGAGTGCACCGGGGCGTCGATCGATACGCGAACGATCGACAGTGGTCAGTTGTTCATACCGATCGTCGATTCCCGCGATGGCCACGACTTCATTTCGATCGCACTTGCCGCCGGATGCGGCGCCTATCTCACCGAGCGTGAGCCCCAGGGTGGCACTGCAATCGTGGTCGACGATACCGCCAGTGCGTTGACCAAGATCGGCCGCCTGGCCCGCAGCCGTCACGACGGGCCGGTGATCGGTATCACTGGATCCGTGGGAAAGACCTCGGTCAAAGATCTGACACTGGCGGCGCTCAGCGAATCGATGAAGGCCCATGCCAGCGAGCGGTCGTTCAACAACGAACTCGGCGTTCCGCTGACGTTGATCAACGCTCCCGACGCCACCGAGGTTCTGATCGTCGAGATGGGAGCCCGAGGCATTGGCCACATTGCCGAGCTGTGCGACATCGCCCAGCCGACCATTGGCATCGTGACCTATGTCGGAGCGGTGCACACCAGCGAATTTGGGACTATCGAGGCAGTTGCGCAAGCCAAGAATGAATTGATCGCTGCGCTGCCTGCGACCGGTACAGCGATCTTGAATGCCGACTGTGCGCTGGTTCTGGCGATGCGGGCTACAAGTCCTGCGCCGGTGATCTCCTATGGAGTGGGGGCCGATATTTCAGCCGTCCGCATCTCCGCCGACGAGCACCTGCGCCCGTTTTTTCAGGTTGTGACCTATGGGCGGGTCTACGACGTGTCACTTCCCGTGCACGGCGTGCACAACGTGTCCAACGCACTCGCTGCGCTGGCCGCTGCCGAAGCCGTGGGAGCGTCACCGAGCAGCGCGGTCAGGGGGCTGGGCAACGCCGAGATGTCGCCGTGGCGTATGCAGCTTGACCGGTCCACAAGTGGCGCGGTGATCATCAACGATGCATACAACGCGAACGCAATTTCAACTGCGGCCGCACTGCGTTCGCTGGCAGCAATCGATGCCGCACAGCGGGTCGCGGTCCTGGGAGTGATGGCAGAGCTGGGGGACCGCCACGACGAAGATCATCGGTCGATCGCTGCGCTGTGCGAGGAACTCGGGATTCGACTCATCTCGTTTCAAGAGAAGGCCTACGGCGTCGAGCCAATGCAGGCTTTCGACGAGGTCATTGCAGAGCTCGGTGACCTGAACCAGTCCGATGCAGTGCTAGTGAAGGGGAGTCGAGTCGCTGGCCTCGAAGAACTTGCGCAACGCCTGCTCGACCCTGAATCACGCGACTAGAACTCGCTTTCGGTGGGTAGTTCGTCGGGTGGTAGCGGCCGGTTGCTGATCTTGTATCTGTCGTAGACGTCGGCGTCGCATTCCGGGCAGAGCCACACTTGGCGGAAGCTTTGGATTGACAGCTGCGTGCCTCGGCTCTTCTCGACAAGTGCTTGCACGGCCTCGCGCATGTCCTCGCCACTGCAACGCTCACATGTTGGCCGGGCCGCAGGGTCGCGGACCCACTCGGCGTGGCAAAGCTCGCAGACCAGCGCAATGCGTTGATCTCGTTGTTCGCCGCGGAGTTGCTCGGTCTCGCCGCAGGCTGGACACGAGATGTCGACGGCCATCGTCAGCGTCCAGTGCTTGTTGACAACCGGCGTGCTTGCAGCAGCGCGAGCACGGCCTCGTCGACCAGGTCGTCGAGCGCAGAATCGGTGCTCGGGCGGAGCATGGCGAGTACGCCATTGGTCGGTCGCAGCTGCTTGAGTACCTGACTGTTCAGCGCGCCCAATTCCTCGTGGGGAACCGACGCAAGCGCAGCAATGAAGTACGGGCCGTCGATCCAAGAGACAAGCTCGGCTGCGGGCATGGCATCGTTCAGGAAGCTCGTGATCTCGGCGGTTGCCATCGCCGCATCCCCGGGCGGCAGTGACTCGTATTCGTCGAGTGTCATGGCTTCGACAGCGACGAGGAGAGGGCGATGTCGGCTGCCAGCGGCGGGCGCATGCAACCACGCGTCGAGTGCATCGAGACCGGCGACGGTCATGGTGGGCGTCGCTGCAGCGACGTCGCCGAGCATCGATGAGAAAGCTCCCTTCGCTGACGGAGAAGTAACCGTGTCCGGTTGGTCGCCCAACAGTAGGAGAGCATCGGCGAACGCTCCCGATGAGCTAAGCGGGGAGGCTGAGGCGCGAGCTGCGTCGGGGACCGTTGGTGCGGCGTGGCCCGGCAGTGCCGTGTCGGCCCGTGGCAAGGAAGACGGTTGGGTGCCAGCTGCCACCGGCGTCGTCACGTTGTCGGCAACGAGCCCTTGGTGGCCAGCGAGCTCGGCGTCGATCATCGAGTCGATGTCAGAGAGCGGCTTCGCTGGCCAGACTGTTTCGCGTAGTGCGGGGTCCGTCGTTGCCTGGGTGGTAGGCACCGTCACCCCGGGTGCAGGATCTGGTGTCACGAACGGGGCAGTTGCGGGTAGTGCGGGGTCGTCGACTTCGGGCACCGTCAGGTTCGAAAAGGAGAGCTTGCGTGGCGCTTCGGGTGCTGTGCCAGCCGACGGGCGAGGATCAAAGGCCACCGTCGACGGCGCCGATTCGAAGTTCTCCATCTCGGCTCGGAAATCGTTCGACCGCGTTTCGCGCATCCACGATGCCCACTCGCTGAGTGCCGTCTCACGGTTTTCTATCTCTCGTCTGACACGGACCATCGATGCGAATGCGGCGCCGATGAGAACCACACACAACCCAACGGCGGGAAGGGATCGAGGAATGTCGGTTCGGCTGAGCCAGAGTTGCAATGCAGTGCCGCATAACGCGACCGATGCAAAGCTGAGGGCAGCCCGAGAGATTCGAGGGGCCTCGTCCGGAGCGGCGTAGACAGGCTCTCGGCGCGGTGAACGATCCCACGCAATCAACGCCCATGCGAATGCAAGGCCGATGACCACGATGGCGGTCCACTCCTGACGCAGTAGGACGGAGTTGGCCGCAAGCGTGAATACGCCTGCGAACAACGTGGCTGCGACGGTGAATGTGGGACGACGGCGAACAAATGCAAGCGCGACCAGGCCGGCGAGCAAGAGACCATTGCCGGCTCCGACGATGGCGAGCAGCAACTGGTCGGGTTGGCTCCACACGGTGACGGACCCCGCGAACGGTGGGCTCAGCCAGTTCAGGGCGGCCCAAGAAAGAGTGGTTACTACGGCCATCCATGCCAACGGCGCCCCGAACCGGTCTCGCTCTGCGGCGGTCAGAACGAGACCGAGGCCAACCAACCCGCTCGATACCGCCGTCGCTATCACAATGGTGGAGTTGTCCAACGTGGCGATGTCACTCGCAGCCGCGAGCCGTGAGAACAGCCCGATTCCGATGCCGAACAAGATTAGGCCGAGTCGATACGGTTTCGATAGGGCTTCGGTGGCGCTGTAGGTTGCGTCGTACTCGGGCGAAGCCGCTGCTTCGCCGTGGTCCACGAGTGGAGCGATATTGGTCACGTCTGGCCCCCGAAGTCAACGATGCCGACTGCGTCGGCTTGCCATCGCCACGTAGTGCTTTCGCCGACCATGCGTTCGGCTGACCGAGCGTAGAACCCGAGCAGATCGGTATGGCCAGCGTCTCCCGGGGACCGCTGGGGGATGATCCGGGTTGTGTCGGCGGCCTCGATCAAGATGAGCGTGGCGCTCGTGGCGGCTATGTGGCGATCGACCGCAGTCGAGGCGCTCAATGAGACGTCCATGGCGGCGGCGAATTCTTCATCGTCGATCAGCCGAGCCAGCGAGGCGACAACATCTTCTGAGTTCGAGCTGATGTAGGTGACCGATTCTAAATTGAATCCGGTGCTTCCGCCTGCAAGATCGGCGAAAGGCCCGGCGTAGTCGTAGAGCACGTTGACGGCGGCGGCAAGGCGCACCCGCTCGGTGATCACCATTTGGTCTTGTCCTTGGTCGATCACAGGTCCGGGCGCAACCATGAGCGAACGTCCTTGGCACGTTTCTGCTGGGATCACTACTTCGTCGCCGTTGGTCCTGGTAGGCGAGGCGACGGCGCAAAGTTCCGAAAAGTCGGTACCTGGCGTGCCGCTGAAGATGAGCGCCCAGCGATCTTGTTCGTTGGTGATGGTGAGCCCGCCAGGACCGGGCTGCACGCAAGCGCCAGCGGCCGGGAACGCTGCGCTGGAGACCACGCTGTCGCATCCTTGGTCGGGTGCTGGAGTCTGGACTTTGATGCGCTCGGCAATCGCAGCGTAGGCCTGTTCGAGAGGCTCATTGTTCGATGAGATGGTTGGGTTGGCGGCGACCGCTTGCACCAACAGGTCAAACGAGGCGTCGTTCTCGACCACTTCGACCTGGGCGAATGTCTCTTGCAGATCAGGGCGCAACGCTGCGGGCGAGAGCACGAGCAACGCCTCGGCAGTCGAGTACGCCGAGATCTCGACGGTGGTCCGCTCGCTGTCCTTGCGCACGACGGCCAGGCCAACAAGTTCGTTTGTAGCGGTGTTGCGGAGTGCAACAACAGCGGCGCGACCCCGAGGAAGGTCGAGGTCCGCCCCGGTCTGGTCAAAGCCGCGCCGACTTTCATCGTGGGGCAAACCAAGCACAGCGATTTCGGCGCTCGCCGGGATCGGGAGGTCGGTAACTGTCACCCGAGCCGTCTCCAGCGGAAGAATCGTTCGATCTGGTGCCGGCACATTGCTGGCGTCGCGCGCTTGCAACACGGCAAGCGCAGTGATGAGTACTGCGGCGACAATCGCCAGCAATGAAGCCACTCGCCAGATCCCTGGCCGGTTGGGCCCTGCGGACGATGTCGACGTGGGTATGTCGATGGGTGAGTCGAAGTTGGTCATAGCGCGGATCGGGCCCGACGCTACTACTGCGTGCTCGCCCAAAGCAGAGAACGCCAAGGCTAGGGCAGTATTTCTTGTTGCACTCCCGGTGGTAGGCCCTAACATCAGTGCTCCAGGGCGATTAGCTCAGTTGGCTAGAGCACTGCCTTCACACGGCAGGGGTCGTTGGTTCAAGTCCAATATCGCCCACCAAACCAAGACCAAGCACACCAACGGGGACCGTCTTGGGCCTTGATCTACCTGACTTGTTGCAATCGGTCAGACCAGCCCGTCGCCGAATCGCGCTCGCGTCTTCAGGGCTACGTTGGCCGGGGATCTTAATTAACGCAAACCGCGGCTCGCTCACGCCGGGAGCGCTGGATGTGGTCATGGGTCTGTTTAGATGGAGCCCGGTTGATCAGGAGAGTCGATGTGCGCTGGGTAAAGAACTTCACGGTGGTCGGTTGTCATGCCTGTGGCGAGGTCGGAAACGTGGTCACCGGCGGCATCGTCGATGTGCCCGGCAACACGATGTTCGAGAAGAAAGAGTACCTCGAAGCCGAACTCGACCAGATTCGCGGCCTTCTGCTCAACGAGCCGCGCGGCGCCCCTTTTGTGAACGCCAACATCATCTTGCCAGCGTGCGACGAGACGGCCGACCTTGGCTATGTGATCGTCGAGAGTAGCGAGTACCCGCCGATGTCAGGCTCCAACACCATGTGTGTAGCCACCGTTGCGCTCGAGACGGGCATCTTGGAGATGCACGAGCCGCTCACCAAACTGCGGCTCGAGGCACCCGGCGGTTTGATCGAGGTCGACTGCACATGCGAGGACGGAAAAGTCACCCAGGTCGAGTTTACGAACCTGCCCGGCTTCGCTATCCATCTTGACACCGAGGTCGAGGTCGAGGGGCTCGGCACGGTCGTCGTCGACACGTCCTATGGCGGCATGACCTTTGCTCACGTCGATGCCGCCACGCTTGGCTTTGGGCTCACGCCCGACGAAGCCCACGACATCTGTGCGGTCGGTCGTCGAATAAAGATCGCGATCAATGAGCAACTCGAAGTTGTGCATCCCGAAAACGCCAAGATTCGAGACGTATCCAACGTGTTGTTCGAAGGACCACTCGAACGAGTCGATGGCCGCATCGACAGTCGCAACGGTGCCGTGGTGTTGCATGGCCGGCTCGACCGATCGCCGTGCGGGACTGGCACGACCGGGCGCTTGGCTGTGCTGTGGGCCAAGGGAAAAATCGAACCCGGCGAACACTTCCGCAACATCTCGATCACCGGCACGTACTTCGACTCGCGCATTGTGGACACCACCACCGTTGGCGAATACGACGCCATCATCGCCAAGATTGCGGGCCAGGCTTGGATAACGAGCATCGGGCAATACGGCCTCGATCCGACCGACCCGTACCCGTCGGGCCACCGAGTGTCCGACGTCTGGACGTAGCCGGGTCATGCTGCAACGGCTTCATGTACGCAACTACCGGTCGCTGCGCGATGTCGGAATCGAACTGGGTCAGCTGACCGTCGTCACTGGACCAAATGGATCGGGCAAGTCGAACTTGTACCGGGCGCTCGAGCTTGTACAGGCTGCTGCCGCCGGGCGATTCGCGCAGGCATTGCTCGGCGAGGGTGGCATGCCCTCAGCCCTATGGGCAGGGCCCCGGCGCAAAGGCCCGGTCCGTATGGGCCTGACGACCCGCTGGGACGATCTCAGCCACGACATCGAGGCCGGTCTCATCCAAGCCGGTAACAACAGCCCGTTCGTGCTCGACCCTGAGATCAAAGAGGAATACATTTTCGTGAGCCCGGCCCGCAAACCTTCGACCACGCTGGCCGAGCGCAAGGGGAGCCACTGCAAGACCGTCGCCGTCGATGGCGAATTACGGCGCACGGTTTCGTTGGTACCGAGCGAGTCGTTGCTCAGCCAAGTGGGCGAGCCGGACCTTTATCCCGAGATCGACACGTTGGCTCGGCGAGTGCGCGGATGGCGCTTCTATCATCAGTTCGATACCGGAACAGCCAGTGCTATTCGGCGGCCGCAGCCCGGCGTGCGCACCGATGCGCTCGCTTCCGACGGCCACGATCTCGGGGCGGCAATCGCAACGCTGGCCGAACGTGGTGACCGGCGGGCGCTCGACGATGCAGTCGATCAAGCGTTTCCTGGATACGCCGTGAATGTTGGGGGAGAGCCCGGAACCTTTGGCGTCAGTCTCACCGCACCAGGCCTACAGCGCGCGCTCTCTGCGCAGGAGCTGTCCGATGGTCAGCTGCGCTTTCTGTGTCTGGCCACGGCGCTGCTGTCGACCAGGCCGCCGGAACTCTTGGTACTCAACGAACCCGAGACCAGCCTGCATCCCTCGGCAGTCGTGGCGCTCGCTCCGCTGATCAAGGCGGCCGCGCAGTTCAGCCAGGTGTGGGTAACGACCCACGACGCCAGTCTGCGGGACAGCCTCGCCGATCATGCAGTTGTGAGCACACTCGACGTGTGCGGCGGCGCCACACACGTGACGAGTGACGACCCCGGTCACTAGGCGGTCTGCTATTGATTGCGCGGGTGCAGGCGAGCTCGGCGTTCGTTGCCCCGCTTGTCGCTGGCCGTGCTGCGATGGCTCGACGAACAACCGGGCGACGCCCACGATGCAGGATTCGTCGACTGGTACCGGTTCGACCACCCGCAACTCGGTGCGGTAGAACTGGGCGGCTGGAACGATCTGAGGTCGTGGGTCAACCCGCCGCCGCATCTGCTGCTGGACGAAGTGACTGGCCACGCAGACTTTGCGGTCCACCAAGCGCTGGCAGCGCCGTGCATCGAGATCAAGCACACCGATGCCGGTGCGGTGGGCGACGACACCTGGCGCGTCAGCGTCGGCATCGCCAATACCGGATGGCTGCCCACCCATGTCACCGAGAAGGCCAAGAAGGACAATCTGGTCCGGCCGGTCGCGGTCGAGCTCAGTGGTGCCGAAGTTCTTGCCAGCCCGGCACGCCGAGAGGTCGGCCAACTCGCAGGCTCACTGTCGGCTCGCTTCAACCAGGGCGACGGTGGATCACCCGAACGGGCGCTCGCTACCTGGCTCGTTCGAGCTCCCAGCGGCACCGAAGTCACGATCGTCGCATCGCACCAGCGAGCCGGCACAAAGACCATCACCATCACACTTGCGACCTCCTGACGGTGAAGCTCTCGTGCTCGGCGGCCACCAACTCCATGCGGTAGTGCGGCAAGCTCGACGTCAGCTCCCACGCCCGCTCGACGTTGGGCTCAACTGGTGTGGACTTGTCGTCGGTCCCGATAATGATCAGCGCCGGTACGTCGACCATCACCAGCGCCTCGTCGGTGAGCAAACTCGACCTAAGATCCCTACGTGGCCCACGATCACGACCATCATCACGACCATCATCACGGCGAATTCAGTGAACTCAGTGAAACCGAGCTGCGAGTACGAGCGCTCGAGTCGCTCCTAACCGATAAGGGATACGTCGACCCAGCGACGCTCGACGCGCTGGTGCAGTATCACGAGGAGAAGATCGGGCCGCGCAACGGCGCCCAGGTGGTCGCCAAGGCATGGACCGATCCTGACTACAAAGAGTGGCTTCTCAACGGCGATGCGTCCGCTGCGATTGCCAGCGTCGGTTTCGAAGGCCGCCAAGGCGAAGACATGGTCGTCCTCGAAAACACCTCCGAGGTGCACAACATGGTCGTGTGCACGCTCTGTTCGTGTTACCCCTGGCCAGTGCTTGGGCTTCCGCCGGTTTGGTACAAATCGGCGCCATACCGATCGCGAGCAGTTAGTGAGCCACGATCGGTGCTCGAAGAGTTCGGCACCGACGTCGGCGACGCCGAAGTACGAGTGTGGGACAGCACCGCCGAGCTGAGATACCTGGTTCTGCCCATGAGACCCGATGGCACCGACGGATGGACACCGGATCAGCTAGCCGAGATCGTGACCCGCAACTCCATGATTGGAACCGAAGTGGTGAAGGCTCCGTGAACGGCGCACACGACATGGGTGGCACGCACGGATTCGGGCCGGTTGTGCAAGAAATCGACGAGCCCAATTTCCATGCTCGGTGGGAAGAGCGGGCCTTTGCGCTCACTCTGGCTTCGGGAGCCGGCAAATGGAATCTCGACATGAGTCGGTTCGCCCGCGAAAACGCGCCACCAGCGGACTATCTGGCTCGCAGCTATTACCAGATGTGGCTTTATGGGCTCGAGAAGTTGCTCGTCGAGAACGATGTCGTGACCGCCAACGAAGTCGACGGCGCACGTCGCGGCGAACGTTTCGAACCAGTGACAGCGCCTGGCCTGACGCCAGACAAGGTCGATCGGGCAATGCGGAGTGGCGGCTCAGCCCGGGTCGACGAGGACGTAGCGCCTATGTTTGCTGCGGGCCAGAGCGTACGCGCGAACGTCGATGCGCCGCCCACCCACACTCGATGCCCCGCCTATGTGCGAGGCCGTCGTGGCGTGATCGATTGCGATCATGGCGTCTTCATCTTTCCTGACGCCCACGCCCATGGCCTGGGCAAGAAACCGCAGCACATCTACGCAGTGCGATTCGAAGCTGAAGAGCTGTGGGGAAGCGCCAATCAAGGTGGTGCCGTCTACGTCGACCTGTGGGACGACTATCTGAGTCCGGCATGACAGACCCAGCTGTGCCCGCCAACCCTGTTTCTCTCGGCCCCGCTGTGCCCGCCAACCCTGTGTCTCTCGACCCGGGGCCCGCCAACCTGCCGGGTCTGCCTCGCGACCACGATGGCCCGGTCTTCGCCGAACCGTGGCAAGCTCAGGCGTTTGCGATGGCGGTGAGGCTGCACGAGCAAGGCCACTTCAGCTGGACCGAGTGGGCCACAGCACTGTCGACCCAGATCGAGTCGGCTGGACCGGCCGACACAACCGAGTACTACGAGCACTGGCTGGCAACACTCGAAGTCATGGTGACAACCTCAGGGCTTGCGTCAGGTGCCGAGCTGGCCGAACGCAAAGACGCATGGCGGCGCGCCGCCGAAGCCACGCCTCACGGCCAACCCATCGAACTCGATTCAAGTTCTAGGCAGACAGCATCGTCAGGGCCAGATGCATGAAACGTCCGGCAGCCGTCCTGGGCGCTGAAACGTCGCGCACATCGATCTCGTCGATGCCGAACGAGGCGGCAATATGGGAGATTTCGGCCGCTTCGATCGCAAGTTCCCGCAGCAGCGAAACGTCGGCCTTGGCGCGATCGGGGAGCGACCAGTAATTCAGGTGGGGGTGCTTTGTCGAACCCAGTGCCCGGAAGCGCAGCGCCGACCGAGTGCAGGTGCGCAGATACACGATGCCGTCATGGTCAATGAGGCCGAAAGACACGCCGTCTTCGTAAACGGCGTATCCGGACAGATTCTGCTGTGCAGATACCGAGCCGATCGATCGTAGGTCTTCGACGAGTAACCGAGCCATGCATTCAATCTCGGTGATTGGTAGCAGTGGAGCTTCCACAGTTCGTTCCCTTCGTTCCCGCCTCTAGACAGACGTCTCGAGCGCAGTAAAAGTCGCGACCAACCTGGGAAAGTAGCGGCCACCTGGTCAGGTACTGTTGGTCGATGAGCAGTACTACCCAGGACCGCCTCTCACAGGCCCAGGCCGAGGCCTACCTGCGACGCATTGCAATCGATGCTCCCGCTGGCCCCGGCCTCGATGCGCTCACGCGATTGCAACTCGCCCATTTGCAGACAGTCCCGTTCGAGAACGTTGCCATCTTTGCTGGCCGATCAGTCACCGCCGACAACAACTGGACCTATTCGAAGGTCGTCGACCAGAATCGAGGCGGATGGTGCTTCGAGGTGAACGGGGCCTTTGCCCAGTTACTCGAGGCCCTCGGATTCCGGGTGCAGCGCCTAGCCGCCGCAGTGCTTCTCGACGGGCCAAACAAGATCGTCGATCATCTGGTGCTCGAAGTCATGCTCGATCAGCCGTATCTCGTCGAGGTCGGGTTCGGCGACGATGCGCCGATTGTGCCACTGCCAATTAACGTGGTCGGCCCGATCGAGACTCGGTGTGGCGCGTTCGAGTTCGTGCAAAGTCCCCAGGGCACCACGCTGACCCAGATCGTCGACGGTGTGCCCGAAGCGCGCTACCGGTTCAAGCGAGTCAACCATCAGCCGGGCGACTTCGAGCCCGCGTCGATGCGGTTGCAGTCTGATCCGGAGTTGCACTGGAGTACGAAACCGTTTGCGACCCGGCTGGTCGACGACCGGGGCACACGACTCACGCTGGTGCGCGATGCCCTCAAAACCCGGCGCCACGACGTCACGACCGAGGTGCCAGTTGCTGCCCACGACTGGAACGATGTGCTCTTCGAGTACTTCGGCATAGTTGAGTCGGTGCCACCAGAAGCGTTGGAACGTCGGCCAGACTAGAGGAATGACCGATCAGTCTCGACTCGACTCTGCCATCACGGCCGAAACCGAAGCTTCAGGCCAGTGGTTTCGATCACCGCTGGTTCTCGTGGCAGGTTTCATCTTATTCCTGGGCGCACTGGCGCTGCTGGTGCTTGCGATCACCGGGGGCAACGACGATGTCGCTTCGACAACGACCGCTGATTCTGCTGATTCTTCGAGCGCAGCGGCCCCCGACGACGATGCCGTCCGAGCCGCCAGAGAGCCCGCTGCGGTTGAACAGGCTGGAATCGTCTTTGGCGGCGACGAGGTCCTCGAGGTCAACAACGTGTCGCTCGCGGGTGACACGCTTCCCCTCATGGCCGACGGCGATGATCCAGCGCTTGGGTTGATTGCGCCCGAAGTCACCGCCACTAGCCTGGCCAACGGCAACCCGATCACTCTGGGCCCAGGGCGGGCCCGAGTCATCGGGTTCTTTGCGCATTGGTGCCCGCACTGCCAGGACGAACTTCCCGAGATCACCGCGTGGCTCGCCGAAAACCAGCTTCCACCAAACACCGAGTTCATTGCGGTGTCGACCGTCGTCGACGAGGGTCGAGGCAACTATCCGCCGAGCGCATGGTTCAACGAGGTCGGCTTTTCGTCGCCTGTGCTCGTCGACGATGCAGATAACTCCCTGCTGGGCGGATTTGGCTTCACTGGGTTTCCGGCGTTCGTCGCAATCGACGCATCAGGAACCGTGGTTGCTCGCGCTGGAGGCAACATCGGGACCGAGGGCCTCGAAGCACTTTTCGCCAACTTCGCAAGCTGAACAGAGCGCCCCGAACTTGTAACAAATCTGGTCATTGACAACTGCCGTCCACGAGGTTGCGCCGACGGCGGTGAGCAACCCGAACCTTGGGCCACTATTGGCCAGCGAACCATTGCGGCTACGAGGCATCGGCCCGGTCGATTTCGGCATGACGGTAGCCGAGGCCGAGGTTGCGTTGGGAGCCGCATTGGTGCCCGACTCGGCCCTGGTGAGCGACGCGTGCTCTTTGGCCACGGTCGAGGGCGACGTGGGTGGTCCGCTGCTCATGGTCATTTGGAACGGCGATTTCGCAGCCGGCCGCATCATGCGGGCCGACCTCTCCGACCAAGGCACCACGTTGTCTGGGGTCACTGTTGGCGACACCAAGGACGACGTACTCGCTGTCTACGGAGACCGCATCGAGGTAACGCCGCACAAGTACACGTTCGCCGAGGGTGGCGAGTACCTGACGTTCGTTCCGGTCGATGCTGCCGACGCGAGCTACCGAGTTGTGATGGAGACCTTCGACGGCCGGGTCACCAAGATCCGTGCCGGGCTGCTACCCGAGGTCGAGTTCGTCGAGACCTGCCTGTAGCCGCAATCGGTGCCTAGCCGAGGGTCATCAGTACGACGGCACCAAGACCAAGCCCGAGCCCGGCGATCCGCACCGGACCCATGCGTTCATCGAGGACGATGCGAGCCCAAATCACGGTTGCGGCCGGAAAGAATGCCGTTATCACCGCCACAACGCTGAGTTCGTTGCTGGTGACCGCTGCGGAAGTTGCGAGCAGCAACGTCAGATTCGCGGCAGTGTCGCCGATTCCAGCAATTGCGGCAAACCGTAGGCTCCCGACTGGCTTCAGTGGGCCACGTCGCCACAGCGCAAAACCCAGCAACATGGCGAACGTGACGACTCGGCCCGATACGATCGGCCACGGTGCCGAGTCGCTGCTGGTTGCATCATAGAGAAGCACGATCGAGCCGAAGCAGACCCCAGCCACCACGGCAGAGATCACGATCCGAGCCGTGACGGGAGCGTCGACGGTGCCGCCTTCCCAACTGATCGCAAGCACTGCGGCCAGACCAATGGCGAGCCCAGCCAGGGTGATCCCCGACGTGGGTTCGTCGGAGCCGAGGCCCCATGTGATGGGCACAACTGCGGCCGTCAAGGCCGACAACGGAGCCACCACCGCCATTGGTCCAGTCGATAGCAGGTCGTACAACAACACCAGCCCGAGGAGCCCCACCACCCCGGCGAGAGCGCCAATCGCAAGATCTTTCGCCGACACACTCCCGGCAAGGAACGGCGCAGCGATCGCGATTGCCAGGAGTCCCATGCCGTGGGCCCACAACATCACCCGCGCAACGGGGTCGCGCCGGGTCGCTAGCCCTCCGAAGAAGTCACTCGTGCCCCACAGGGTCGAGGTGATGAGCGCCAGGACGACAGCCAAGGCTCGAAGGATAGTACTCGAGACTGCGAGGGCCGGCAGCTGGGTGGGTCAGTGTGTCGCTCATCTGGGGAGGACCTCAAGCCGGCAGCGGCGGGAGTTGCCCAGCAAGCAGCCATGCGTCGAAGAACGCGTCGAGGTCTTGGCCGCTGATGTCTTCGGCGAGCGAGGTGAAGTCGTTGGTGGTCGCATTGCCGCCGCCGAACTCTTCGACATAGGTCACGAGTAGCTGGAAGAACGCGTCGTCGCCGATCGTGGTTCGTAACGCGTGCAAGGTGAAGGCGCCACGAAGGTAGACCGATGGGTTGAACAAGTCAGTCGACGGGGGAGCGCCAGGCGGCGAGTCGAGCAAGAAGGCGAGCTCTTCGTAGTCGGTTCGAACCGCAGCGTCGATGTCGTAGTCGGGGTCGCTGGCCTCTCGCCAAAGGTATTCGCTGTAGCTTGCGAACCCTTCATTGAGCCAGATGTCGGACCACTGCGTCAAGCTGACGTGGTTGCCGAACCATTGATGTGCGAGCTCGTGCGCCACGATGTCCTCGCGGCTGGCGAACGAGTCGACTAGGTCAGCGCCAAACACCGACAGCGTTTGAGTTTCGAGCGCAAACCCGAGATTCGCGTCGACGACAACGGCGCCGTAGTTCTCGAACGGATAGGGGCCGAATCGCGCTTCGAACGCGTCGATCATGTCGCCGGTTCGCTGCATCGTCGCAACGCTCTGTTCGAACGTCGTGCTGTGGAAGAAGTGGCGAACATCGACTCCGCTTTGGCTGTCTTCGCCGTCGTGGAACACGAAGTCACCAATGGCCAGTGTGGTCAGATATGCCGCCTGGGGGTTCAGGCTCTGATAGATCCATGTGCGGTTGTCGCCCTCTTCGGCGACCGATACCTGAATACCGTTCGCGGCAACGACAAGATCGGATCGGGTGGTGACTTCGATGGTGTAGGTGGCCTTGTCGATGGGGTGCTCGTTGACGGGATACCAGCCAGCAGCACCTTCGGGTTCCCCGACAACGACGATCGTGTCGCCGAGATCGGTCCAGCCAGTGCTGAACGGGGCGCCGATGCTGTCCAGCAACGTCGGTCGCCCTTCGTAGGCAACCACCACGGTGGCTTCGGCGCCGAGTTCAAGGACGGTCGCTGGCTTGATGATGAGTTCGCGTCCGTCGCGGGCGAATTCTGCGGGCTCGCCGTCGACAAGGATCGACGTCACATCGAAGCCAACAAGGTCGAGGTTGAACTGTCGCAACGGTTGAACGGTGGTCATGGTGATGGTGGCCTCGCCGGTCAGGTCTCGGGCGTCGTGGTCCCAATCGAGGTCGAGGTAGTAGTTGGTGATGTCGTAGCCACCGTTGCCGTAGGTGGGGTAGTACAAGTCCCCGGCGCCAGCTGATCCAATCTCGCCGACGGTGGGCGGCCTCGGTTGGTCGTCGGCGCTCTCTTCATCGCTGTCGGCAGCGGCGCCATCGTCACCACTACTTGGATCGGCCGGAGGCGAGTCGGCGGGCGGGATCGATGTTGCCCCGGCGGCTGCGCCGGGGGTGGCCGAACTCTCGGAATCTTCAGGACTGTCTGCGTTGGTCGGAAGCGGTGCTGGAGTCTTGATGGCAACGTCTGCATCAGTACTGGTCGCGATGTCGTCGACAGTCACCGCACAGGCCGAGATCAGCAACGCCAATGCCGCGACGAGGGCGAGCGATAGCAATCGTGATCTTGACGGGGGGATTTGCACGCCTTGATCCTCGCATGCCGTTTAGCGTTTGCGACCGCGCTGTGCAGAAAGCGCACCGATGACACATTCGCGGTTGACAATCAATGAGAATACATGAAAGACTATAACAACCCACAACCGAAGGAAAAGCTCATGCCCATCACCACATCCGTACTTGGCGCCGAGACCGGCGGACTGGAGAGTCTTGCCGGCGAACTCGGCAATACTGCGGTCGGCATCCTCGATGTCCAGGCCACGAGCAACAGCATCGCCACCGAGGTCGTTGGTCAGATGCAGACCTCGTTCCAGGCAGCAATGGGTCGAGTGAGCGACGCCATGGGCGATCTGGGCGCCAACGTGTCGCGAGCCCACAGCCAAATGGACAGCACCACATGGAGCGGTCGCAACGCCAGCATTTTCAACGACGGCTACCTGACCTTTAAACACGCCATGGACAACTTCCAAGGCCATGTGCATACCGCCTATGAAGAGTTCCACGTCCAACTCAACGCCATGGGCGAATCCATTGAACGCTTTCAGGCACTTGCTAGCGGGGCGCTGCAAGATGCCAACGAATCAACGCTGAGTATGCAGAACGCAGTGGCGCAACAGCAGGCGAATCTCGAGAGCGCGATGAACGACGGCATGTCCTTCGGCGGCGCTCACTAGGACATCAGCGGTGCCGTCGAATGCCGACTTCATCCAGGCAGCAGGCATGTTTAGGAGTGCAGCTAGCGAGGTGTACGAGCTGATGTCGAACATCGAAAGCGTCGGCGCAGATCAGATTGTGTTCGGCGGTTCCGTGGGGCGCGACGTTCCAGCAACGATCGCCGCGGCCTCGGGGGCTGCCGCCACCTGCCAAGGCATGCTTATCGATGCCGCCGAGATCTGCGACAAGCGAGCGGCCGACATGGCCGTCTACGAAGAAGCGCTGCGCCAGTTCGTCGAGGAGGAGGCCCGATACCGCGAGCGGTGGCAGGCCTACGACGAAAAGGTCGACCGAGCCAACGATGATCCCAACGCCATGCCTACCGAACCAACGGAGCCGTACCCGCAGCGTCCGGTGAAACCGCAGTGGGGGGTGAGCCCAAATCGCTTCTGAATCGGTACATCTGCAGGTGCTGGCGGCCGGTCACGTGTCCGATGTTTCGTTGGTGCTGACCGATCACGATGTAACAGTGGCCGAAGTGTGCGCTGCACTTGGGTTGCCGGCCGGCAACGTTGCCGTCGACGGCCACCTGATCGCTACGCCGACCTCGACCCGAGCGGTCGAGGTCTTGGCGGCCGGCGTTCAACTGCAACTGATTGACCCGCGCTATAGCCAGCGCCAAAATCGGCCGCCATCAAGCGCCACCGCCAGTTCCGGCGCAGCCGACACCCGGGTCGAGGTATCGGTTGTGGCAGGTCTCGACGCAGGCGCAACCGCCCAGCTTGCGCCCGGGTTCTACCGGGTCGACGGGTCCCTCACCGATCCAGCGCAGTGGTATCTGCGCATCGATGATCCTGTTGCAGAAGCTGGTCTCGAACAGCCGTGGCACGACCATGGCCTCACCGTCGAGGCGGTCGCAAGCGGGGGTCGAGTCATCTCGTTGAGCAGACCGGTCGCGGTCGAACGCGGATATGGCGGGTCGGTACACAGACCGCCCCGGGCGCTCCCTGCACACGATGTCGAGGCTCTTGCGGTCCAAGCTGCGCCCCCGCAGGTGCGGCCTCCGTCGCCGCTGTCGTGGGCAACGCTGCTGGCTCCGATTCCCATTGCGCTGATCATGGCGTTCTTCTTTCGTCCGCTGTTTGCGCTGTTCGCAGCCATGGGTCCGGTGATCGCTCTCTTCCGGTGGTTCGAATCGCGCCGCAGATTCAGGCGCGAGACCAAGGAACGAGCGACCGCAGTCAGCGCGATCCAGAGTGCAATCGCCGCCGGCGTTCTGGTGCAGAGCGAAGCCGAAGCGCAGCGCCGTTGGCTCACCCACCCCCATGTGGGCGAGTTGTGGAAGCGAGCACGTTGTACGTCGGTGCGGCTCTGGGAGCGCCGCCCCGAGAGCCCCGGATTCATGATCGCAACCGTGGGCGTCGGACCCGATCAGTTCCTTGCTCGGTGCGATGCCGACAAGCTCGACCCCGAAGTGCACCACGCACTCGTCGCTCCACTGATGTTGCGAGCGGTGCCTCACACCGTCGACCTGAACCACAACCGTGGGTTGGGCGTTCATGGCACTCGCCCTGAGACACTCGCAATCGTTCGTTCGTTGGTGCTTCAGCTGGCCACCCTGCACGGCCCGGCCGATCTCACGGTCGGGGTTGTGTGCGACGAGGCAGCGAAAGGCGAGTGGGACTGGCTGAAATGGCTGCCCCACGCAAATCCAGATCTGGTGGCCCTGTCGGCGAAACCAGTCGCGAAACAGCTCCTTGCCGACGCATCTCCACCGGCGCGCAACCGCTCGGCGTCGTTCGTCAACCCACCCGCTGTAGAACAGGTCAAGTTGGTCATCGTTGATGACACCAGCGCCGATGTTGCGGCGATCTGTCGTGCTGCTCAGACCGGCGGTCACCACATCCGGATACTCGCGCTGGCACCCCACGCCACGCTTTTACCAGCGGCCTGCAGCAGCCTGCTCGCAGTGCAAGGCCCGCTTGCTGAAATTGCCACCCCTGAACTCACCGGTCAACGAGTTCAAGTGTTTCCGGTTGGGGTGAGCGCCCGAACCGCAGTTAGCTGGGCGCGCTCGCTCAGTGCGTACACCGATCCCGAAGTCACCGACTTTGCCGTAGCCCCAGACACACAGGTCAGTCTGCTGCAACTCGTGGGATTCACCTCCGAGGCGGGTCTGGCCGAACGCTGGGCGTGTCGGTCCGCCGATGCAGATCCCGTCACTGCACTGGGGCTGGGCGACGATGGGCCCTTCCGTATCAACCTCACCACCGACGGCCCCCACGGGCTGGTTGCGGGCACCACGGGCAGCGGCAAAAGCGAGCTGCTGCGCACGCTTGTATTGGGACTCGCTGCGGAGTGTCCTCCTGAGCATCTCAACTTCGTGCTGATCGACTTCAAAGGCGGCGGCGCTTTCGATGCGATTGCGGGCTTGCCCCATGTTGCCGGCACGATCACCGATCTTGACGAGTCGATGGTCTCTCGCGCCATCAGCAGTCTGCGATCCGAGCTGCAGCGGCGCGAGACTCTGTTTCGTGAGCTCGGCGTGTCCGACTACGCCAGTGCGGTTCGTCGGTCGCTGGTGCCGGTGCCGCGCCTGCTAATCGTCATCGACGAGTTTGCGGCGCTGGCAACCGACCATGGCGATCTGATGGCGTCGATCATCGACCTGGCGGCTCGCGGACGGAGCCTCGGCATGCATCTGATCTTGGCAACCCAGCGGCCAAGCGGTGTCGTCGATCAAAAGATTCGGGCAAACACTAACTTGCGGGTTGCGCTGCGAGTGCAAGACTCGCTCGACTCCCAAGACGTGATCGGCGTGAGCGACGCCGCTCGCATCGATCGCAGTGCGCCCGGCCGGGCGATCTTCTCGATCGGCGGCGACACGCCAGTTCACGTGCAAACGGCCTTCAGCGGAGCGGCCGATGTCCGGCGTCGGCGATGCTCGGTGCAGCAGCACTCGCTGTTTGCTGATCGAGTCCCCGACGACTCGTCGGCCGACCACCCGCCGGTTGGTGATGCCGCCGCTGGTGGTGCGAGCGCCATCCAAACGTCGAGTGAGCTCGCGGTGCTCACGCAGGCAATCGCGTCGGTTAGCGCGGTCCGTTCGTATCGGGCGGCTCCTTTGTGGTCGGCGCCGCTGCCGTTGTTGCTCGACTGGATAGACCTGGGGTCTCGTGAAATCACCGCCGATGGGTCTCTCGACGACAACGCCCAAGCTACGGTTGCGCTCGGGCTTGTCGATCTGCCGCTGCGCCAGACCCAAGAGCCTTGGCGTTGGAACCTCGACTCGGGGTCGTTGGCGATCTACGGAGCATCGGCAGCATGTGCTGGCAAGGCGCTGGTATCGGTCGGAGCAGCTCTGGCGTCATCGCATCGGCCCGACGAACTGCACCTCTATGTGATCGATGGCGATGCTGGCCAGGTAGAACCGCTTGCCGGCCTTGCCCATGTCGGCGCGGTTATTGGTCTGAGCGAGGTCGACCGGGTCGAACGGGTCGTGCGCATGTTCGAGTCGGCACTGGCCGCTCGCCGATTGCAACGCGGTGCGGCTGCGAGACCACGGCTCGTCCTGCTGATCGACAACCTTGCGTCGGTGTTCGCCATGTTCGACGACCTCGACGCAGCAGCGCTGGCGGACCGCCTTGCTGCTCTTGCCCGAGACGGTGCCCCTCAACAAGTGCACATGGCGGTCACGGCTCGCACCGCCCGGGACATCGGTCACCGCTTCGGCCAGCAGATACCGAATCGCCTCACTCTGGCACTGGCTGACAGTGGCGGCTATCTGGCGTTGGGGCTGCGAGCCAAAGATGTCGCGGCGCTTCCGGCAATGCGAGCCATCGACTTGACCACCGCCAATATTGTTCAGCTGGTGGAGCCGCCGCTTGTCTCTACCTTGCTATCGGGCGATGAGTCGGTGAGCGGGATGTTGCCAGCACCCGTGATGTCGTTTCCGAACTCGGTGCAGGTCCAGGACCTGAGTCCGGCCACGGCTTTGGAAGGTTCGCTCATCATCCCGATCGGTGTCGAGGCCGGAGACCTCGATCCGGCTCAGATCCTTCTCGCCACGGGCGAACATGCGCTGGTTGTCGGTACTTCCGGGATGGGACGTTCGTCGACGTTGATCGCCATTGCTCACCAGCTGCATCGTTCCGAGCTTCCAATCGACGTGTACCGGGTTGGCCCCCGAAACTCGCCGCTGGTCGCGCCCAACGTTCCTGGCTCGTTGCTCGAATCGGTGGCTGCGATCACGGCGTTGGTTGCGATCAATTCCGCAGCCGTTGTGTTGGTCGACGATGCCGGCGAGCTGGATCCGCTGACCGCCGACGCGCTTGAACAGATCCTGCAGGCCAAGACCGATATCCGGGTCATCGCAGCGACCACGGCAGAGTTCGCTCGAGGGATTCGTTCCTGGACCAACAAGATCCGATCCAGCGGCAGGGGAGTCTTGCTGGGTGCCTCCACGATTGACGCCGACGTGTTCAAGATACGCGCCAAGCACTTCGACGGCCTGGGTCTCGTACCCGGACGCGGGTTTTTGATCGCTCGCGGCCGGGCGTTGCCAGCGCAATTTGCACGGCCATGACGCCAAAATGCAGAAGTTGTCGGTTGCGAATGTGCTGGCCGGGTGCATTTGACTACTATGAGGCGCAGTGAATGAAATCGAATGGGTGAACACCGAGGAAGCCGCTAAGCGGCTGGGCATTACGACTCGAACGTTGTACCGCTTTATGGATCAGGGACGGCTCCCGTCGTATCGATTTGGGCGAGTCTTCAGGCTCAAGATGACCGACATCGAGTTATTCATCGACGAGTGTCGGGTAGAACCGGGCACACTTAGCCACTTGTATCCAGAGCCGAACCCAGCTCAGACTGACAACGGCGATAAGAAAAGTGGCGACAATTCGGGCAGCGAGGGCTGACACTCATTCCTCGGTTACCTGTCCGGGTGGCGTCCACCTACGGATGTACTCCATGACAATTGCGCCAGTTCGGCTCACCGTGCCCGGCAATCACCTGATGCCGGGTTTGCTTGGGCAACACGACGAGTGGCTCGAACAGATCGAAAAGCGGTTTCCCGAGACCGATATCTTGGTGCGCGGTAATGAGATCGTGGTCAGCGGCGACCGTGCCGACACCGTTGGCCGATTGTTCGAGGAAATGATCACACTGTTGCAGCGTGGCCTTCCGATCGACTCGTCGAATCTGCGGCTGTCGATCGACATGGTGGCAGCCGACGAGAATCCCAGCGACGTACTCACTGCCGACATTCTGAAGTCGTCGCGTGGTGGCCGCATTCGACCCAAGACTGCCGGGCAGAAACGATATGTCGATGCCATCGAGAAGAACACGATTACCTTCGGTATCGGCCCAGCTGGCACGGGCAAGAGCTGGCTTGCAGTAGCGATGGCGGTGCAAGCGTTGCAGAACAACGAAGTCGAACGCATCATCTTGACGAGGCCAGCGGTCGAGGCCGGCGAGCGGTTGGGCTTTCTCCCGGGCGACCTCATGGCCAAGATCGACCCCTACCTACGCCCGCTCTATGACGCGCTATATGACATGGTCGATCTCGAAGGCGTCGAGCGTTTGCAAGAGCGTGGCGTGATCGAGGTTGCGCCGCTGGCCTTCATGCGCGGACGCACGCTCAACAACAGCTTTATCATTCTCGACGAAGCGCAGAACACGACTCCTGAGCAGATGAAGATGTTCCTGACCCGAATCGGGTTCGGCAGCAAGGTCGTCGTGACCGGCGACGCTACCCAAATCGACGTGCCCGACGGTCGCAGCGGTCTCAATCGGCTCGAACCCATGTTGCGCGGCATCGATAGTCTTGAGTTCGTGCTGCTTGGCAGCCGCGACGTCGTGCGCCACAGCATCGTGAGCGCCATCGTCGACGCGTACAGCGTGCGCGACGAAGAGAAACGAATCGCCGCCGACAGAGCAAAGGCCGCGCGAGAAGACGAGGCCGCCCGGTCCGCGGCCGAGAAGAATCGTGGGCAGTAGCTCGCCTGTTGGCGTGGCGAACATCTCGGTAGATGTTCACGACCGCCAGCAGGCACACCGTCTCGACACCAATCACCTGGCTGAACTCCTCGCGGCGACGCTGGCGACCCAACACGGCGACCGTCTGGCCGAGGTTGGCCTCGCATTCGTCGACGAGGCCGAGATGACCACGCTCAACGAGCTACACATGGCGAGCTCAGGACCCACCGACGTGTTGGCGTTTCCAATCGATGGTGTACACGCTGATGCATCGGGCCCGAGTGACCAGCCGCTGATGTTCGGCGACATCGTGATCTGTCCACAGGTGGCGGCGCGAGCTCCGCAGTCGTTGGAAAACGAAGTGGCGCTGCTGGTCGTGCACGGCGCACTGCACCTTGTGGGCCATGACCATGCTGAGCCCGACGAAACCGCAGTTATGAAAGCGCTCGAAGTGCAGATGCTCGATCGGTTCCACCGCACATGAGCGTGACCATGATCGTGCTGTTGACCCTGGCCACCGTGATCCTGATCGGTGTTGCGTCGGTCATCGCTGCGGCCGAGACTGCCTTTACGCGGGTGAACCGCAGCCGAGCTGATGCATTGGCGGCGGCCGAGGCCGAAGATCATCTCGACGACAGCGACGCCGACGCCAGGGTCGAGAGACTCCGCAGTTTCTCGCGGCGGCCATTGAAAACGTTGGCCACCCTCACGTTGGTGCAGGTGCTGTGTCAGGTCGCTGCGGCTGCGCTTTCGTTTGCAGTCGGACGCGAGATCGCGGGCCAACCAGGGGGCTATCTCACAGCTGTACTGTGCGTGATGGTGATGTTTCTGGCGGTATCGGTCAGCCGCAGTCGGGCGCTGCTCACCCCCGATACCACTGCGGTGGGCTTGGTGCCCATCCTCAGAGCGGTCGCTCCGCTTGGGGTATTCACTGGACTGGTACTGCGAGTAGCCCGTAGCTCCTCGCACGCCGGCGGCCCCGACCCAGACGTCGACGAACAACAGGTGCTAGCCCTGGTCGGTCAGACCACCTCGATTGATCACGACGAAGAAGCGCTCATCAAGCGGGTGGTCGCATTCGACGACAAAGTCGTGGGCGACATTATGACGCCTCGAACCGATGTGGTCACACTACGATCGGGCTTTGCAGTCAGCGACGCCTTGCAAGTCGCCACGCTGCACGGGCTGAGCCGCATTCCGGTCACCTCAACCAATAGTGACATCGACCGGATCATCGGCGCGGTCCATGTCAAAGACCTCATCGGCGCGCATCTCGATGGCCGCACCGATCATGACATCGACCTGTGGCTTCGCAACGTGCCCGTTGTGCCCGAAACGCAACGGATTGCCAACCTGTTGGTGAATCTTCAGACCGGCGACATGCATCTGGCGCTCGTCATCGACGAGCACGGAGGCGTTGCTGGTGTGATCAGCCTCGAAGATATTCTCGAAGAAATCGTCGGCGAAATTAACGACGAGTTCGACCAGCCGGAGCCAGCGCTCGAGGTTCTCGACGAGTTCACGGTCCGGGCCGACGGCCGAACCGAGATCTCTCGTATCGAAGAAACGCTCGGGGTCGAACTGCCGCCGGGCGACTACCGCACGATCGCCGGGTGCGTTTTCAGTCGGCTCGGTAGGGTTCCGGTTGTTGGCGACATCCTCGCACTCGAGGACTTCGACTTGGAGTTCCAGGTCGTGCGCATGCACGGGCGCCGGATCGCCGATCTGCACCTTCGGCGCTCAGTTCCGTTTGCTGTGCCGTTTCCGAACCACCAGCCTGAAGAGACTGCCCTATGACCGACTCTCCACCCGAAGCACCATTTCGCAGCGGTTTCGTGTCGTTCGTCGGGCGACCGAACGCTGGCAAATCAACGCTGCTCAACTACATCCTGGGGACCAAGGTCGCCATCGTCTCCAACAAGCCGCAGACAACGCGCAGTCAGATCAGGGGCGTGCTACATCGCCCGGGTGTGCAGGTGGTCTTTGTCGACACGCCAGGTATCCACAAGGCAGTTTCAGCACTTGGGACTCGGCTCAACGAGAGCGCGACTGCGACGATCGGCGACGCCGACGTGTCGTGCCTGGTCGTCGATGGTCTCGCCCCGTTTGGCCGAGGCGATCAGTTCATAGCCGACAAGATGCACAAAGACTCGATCGTCATCATCAACAAGATCGACCGAGCGAACAAAGAGCAGGTCCTGACCCAGTTGGCGGCAGCGTCAGAACTCGACTTCGCGCAGTACTTTCCGGTCAGCGCCAAGACTGGCGAGGGCGTAGATGCGCTCGTCGACTATTTCATCTCCCAGATGCCCGAGGGCCCCGCGTACTACCCGGCCGACATGATCAGCGACGTCCCCGAGCCAACCCAGGTCGCCGAGCTAGTGCGCGAGCAACTGTTCATCCACACCCGCCAAGAGCTGCCGTACTCCATCGCCACCCGAGTCACCGAATGGGAGTGGCCGCGTATCCGTTGCGAAATCCTCGTCGAGCGCGACAGCCAAAAAGGCATGGTCATCGGCAAGGGCGGCAGCCTGCTCAAACGAGTCGGCATCGCAGTCCGCGAACAGCTACCCGAAGGAACCTACATCGAGTTGCACGTGACCGTTGACAAGGATTGGCAGCGAAAGATCGACCGGCTCGAACAATTGGGCTACGGCGAGTAAGCCCTTTTCTTTCTGGGTTTTTCTCCCCTGGTTTGTTGGTTTTGGGTGGTGGGGTGGGTTGCGAGGTGTCCTCGCCGCGCCTTTCCAGCCGGATTGCTCACCGCAGCTGGCAAGTCAGCGCCCGCAGTGCTGGGTCACCACGACGAAGTCCGAATCGACAAACGAGTCCTGCGAGCGCTGGTAAAAACCGAACACCTCTTGTCAACCATGGAGGGGAGGGTGGCACGGCGCCCGTACCGGTCAAGAGAAGAACTCGCTTAGTCAGTAGCGGCCGAAGCGATTTCGGTAAGGCGGGCCAAGGCGACTTCGGGGTCGCTCGTTCGGGTGTAGTCAGGCAACGACTTGATCAAGTCCCAGCGGTAAGACTTCTTGGTAGCAAGCCGGCTGTCGAGGACGGCAACAACGCCCCGGTCGCTCTTTGAACGAATCAAACGGCCGGAGCCTTGAGCAAGCAAAGTTGCTGCTCGCGGCAGGTCGATGAGTTTGAAGGCATTGCGGCCAGCGAGGTCCCGGCGGGCCGACAGCAGCGGATTGTCGGGACGCGGGAAAGGCAGGCGATCAATGGTGACGAGCGACAGCGATGGCCCCGGGATGTCTATACCTTGCCAGAAGCCCATGGTGGCGAGTAGCGAGGTTTCAGGATCCTCTTTGAACTTTTCGATCAGTACTGGCTTGGGGTAGTCGCGCTGGGTCAAGATCGGTGTCTTGATATAGGTCTCGAGAAACTCGGCCGCTGCGTCCATCATGCGGTAGCTGGTGAACAGGCCGAGCGTGCGACCGCCAGCAGCGCTGATGAGCTCGACCATGTGCGTCAGCATCGCCGTCTCGTAGTCAGGTGAGCGCGGCTCGGGCAGGTGCATGGCGCAATACAGGAGCGCATTGCTCGGGTAGTCAAACGGGCTTTCGACGTCGATGCGGTCGTGCTCGTCTGCTTCGAGCCCGACGTTCATGGCAGTCGACGTCGGCAGCGTGGCACTGGTCAAGATGACGGTGCGGTTTTCGACCAGCACTGGACCCAGCAGCGCCGCCACATCGAGCGGCGCAATCTGCAAGGTGGGTTGACCACCGACCCGTTCGACCCACGCCACACTCTTTTCGTCGATGGTGGTGGCTTCGATGAGTTCACCCATGAGCGACAGGCCAGCCTGTTCGGCTCGAAGTCGGCGAGCATCGGCGTCGCTGTCGTTGCCCTTGGGCGTTGCCCGCAACTTCTCCAAGGTTGTGTTCACGCGATCTCGGGCTCGTTCCAGAACTATCGCGATGTCATCGACACCGTTGGTGGGCAGGCGCTCGCCGACGTGAGGTTCGAGCACATCGCCGATGTCGTCGCCGATGTCGCGAAGCTTGTCGATCATCTCAGGGTCGACCAGAATCCGGTCGGCGGCGTTGGCGAACGACCGCATCCGAGAGCCGTTGATGCTGGAGCCGAAGCTATTGGTCGCAATATCGTCGAGCTGGTGGGCTTCGTCGATCACCACGATGTCGTGTTCGGGAAGCACGCCTTGTTCGGCCCGCATGTCGGTGGCCAGCAAGTGCATGTTGACCACGATGATGTCGGCTGCGTTGGCGCGGTCGCGAGCCATTTCTGCGAAGCAGTTCTCGCCACTCGGGCATTTGCCTCGGCCAGGGCACTCCTTGCTGGTCACGCTGACGGCGCTCCAGCTGGCGTCGCTCGGCTCGAAGTCCAGTTCGGCCCGGTCACCGGTGCTCGACATGTCGCTGAACTCGACGAGCTTGTCGACCTCGTCTTCGTTGTGAGCCGTCGTGCCGGCGAGCGAGAGTTGCGCGTCGTTCGCGAACTCGTTTACTCGTTGGCGACAGATGTAGTTGTTGCGACCTTTGAGGACCGCCCAGCTGAACGGTTGTTCCAGTTGGCTACGCAGATGAGGCAACTCGGCAGCTGCGATTTGATCTTGCAGCGCTTTGGTGGCGGTCGCTACGACTGTCTTTTTCTTGCTCAGGATCACCGGGATCAAGTACGCCAGCGACTTGCCGGTGCCGGTCCCCGCTTGGGCGATCAGGTGCCGTTGCCCTTCGATCGCCTCGGCCACAGCGGTGAGCATGTCGACTTGGCCCTTGCGGGTCTCGCCACCGGACGGGAGCGCTGCGGTGACGTGATGCAGCGCTTCGGTCGCATCGTCGACAAGAGACATAGTTGACGACGTTACCGGTTGGAACTCGCGTGGGTAGGGAGGCTTCCTGGATCAGATTCCGCTCTTACGGGGCGTTGGGGTGTAAACAGTTGACGTGTCTTCTACCGCGCCGCTGTCGAGCGTCGACCCCAAAGATGTGCCAACCCACATCGCTGCGATCATGGACGGCAACGGCCGGTGGGCGACCGCCCGTGGTCTGCCGCGAACCAAGGGCCATGAAGCTGGCGAGGAAGCACTGTTTGAGGCCGTCGAGGGCTGCTTGGCGGTCGGCGTCGACTGGCTGACGGTCTACGCCTTCTCCACAGAAAATTGGCGTCGGCCCAAAGACGAGGTGAAGTTCTTGTTGAACTTCAACCGCGAGATGCTGCGTCGCCGGCGAGATGAGCTCAACGGACGCGACGTGCGTATTCGTTTCATTGGCCGTCGCAACTGGCGAGTTCCCCGGGGCGTCCTCAAAGACATGGAAGACGCCGAACATCTCACCCGAGGCAACCGCAAACTGACGCTGAATATCGCATTCAACTACGGCGGACGGGCCGAGATGGTCGATGCGGTCAGCTCCATCATCGACAGCGGTGTCAAAGCAGACAAAGTCACCGAGGCACTGATCGCAAAGCACCTCTATGACCCGTCGATGCCAGACCCTGAGTTGATGATCCGCACGTCGGGCGAACATCGCTTGTCGAACTTCTTGATGTGGCAGCTGTCGTACTCGGAGATGATCTTCAGCGACATCTTGTGGCCCGACTTCACCCGCGAGCACCTCTACGGAGCGATCGAGGAATATCAGCGCCGCAACCGGCGCTTTGGTGGTGTATGACCTCGCAGCGGCTTGATCGCACGTACCGCACAAATGCGGTGGTGATCCGGACCTACAAGTCGGGCGAAGCGGACCGCATCGTGGTGCTGATGACCGAACACGAGGGCAAGGTTCGTGCAGTGGCCAAGGGCGCTCGCAAGTCCAAGCGCACTGCGGCATTACTTGATGGGCTGGCTCATATAGACGTGCAGCTGTATCGGGGCAAAGGCGATCTCGACACGGTGACCCAGGTGCAGGCCATCGACACGTTCGCGGCGATCCGAACCGATCTTGATCGCTTCACTCGAGCAGCGTCGTTCGTCGAGGCGGTCGATCATGTGACACCTGATCGCGAGCCACACGAGCAGCTCTATCGCATGTTGGTCGGTGCCATGCGTACCGTCGATGGCGGCAACCCGACATTGACTTCGGCCGGGTTTTTCTTGAAGTTGCTCGCACTCGAAGGCTTGGAGCCGGTGCTCGATCGATGCGTGAGCTGTGGCGAGACCGAGCATTTAGTGTCGTTTGACCCGATCAATTGCGGCACCCGTTGCGCATCGTGCCGGTCGGGCATTCCGCTGAGCGACGAAGGCATCCGCATCTGTCGGTTGATCCTGACCGGCGGGCTCGCAGCAGCGCTGAAGCTGCCCGACAGCCCAGTACTGGCCGACGTGAATCGCCTGGCCGCCACCATGGTCGAACACCAAACCGAACGCCGGCTCAAGAGCCTGTCAACCATCTAAGCCCGTCTTCTATCTGACTCGAACCCTGCTGCAACATAAACAGGGAGGAACATGAACAGGGAGGAACATGAAAAGGGAGGAACATGAACATGGAGGAACCAAGCGGGCGCCGCACATCCCTCGATAGCAACGTGTCGGCGCTTGACTGGCCGTTGACCCCGTCGACGCTCTCCGTGTTCTAGGTGCGCTGGGGAGCTTGTCCGTCACCCGGTTTGGGTGGCCGTGACGGGGCGATTTTGTGGGGGAGTGCGGGCCTGAGTCTCCAGCGGCGACTACCAGGGTCTCGGTAGATCGTCTGGTGATTGTCGTGGATGTGGTGATGGCAACTGTCGCAGACCAGAACAAGTTTGGTGATGTCGGTTTCGCCCTTGGCGGGGGCGTTCCACGGCATGATGTGATGGGCTTTGCACAGCGAAGCGTCGGCACCGCAGAGCACGCACCGTTTGTCGCGGACGATGAGCGCAAGCTGTTGGGCGTGCGAGGCCAGGCGGGTGCTACGGCCAAGCCACAACGGCTGGCCGTCGAGCCCGAAGATCATGCCAACAATGTCGACATCAGCGGCGATGTACTCGGCCAGGACACTGTCGGCTATGGGTCCGGTGCCGACCATTTCTGCAGCGGCGTCGGGGTCAAGGCCAGAAACCTTGTCGAGCGTGGCGGCGATGACGATGGTGGGCTTGACGCTAGTGACCTTTGGCGTGTGGCGCTTTGAGCCCGACGGCGACCCGCCTGGTGCTGCTGCGTTGGCATGGGAGCTGGCAGGGTCACCACCAGCAGCGTTGCGGGCCGAGTCATTGACGGAGAGTCCATCTTCGACGATGTCGACGATGGCGTCGAACAGTCGCTGTGCCCGGGTTCGTGGGTGCTTGTCGATCGCAAGGTCTCGACCCCCGTCGTGCCGGTAGTAGTCGTCGGCTCGCTTTTCGGCTGCTGCCCACAACTTGTTGATCGAGGCTTTGTCGCCATCGAGCATGATGGCTTCGGTGCGGCGATCGGTGCCGAACTTGTGAGCCTTGCGCAGCAAGCGCTGGCGGTCATGTTCGGTTTGTGTGCCGTCGGCATTGGCGTGGTCGGTGACGAAGTCTGCGGCCACCCCACGGGCGCCGTCGACACCCGCATTGGCAACCGCGTCGATAAACTCGGCACTCACACCGGCAGCGCCGTCGGTCTTGCGGTCGGCATCGGCGATGACGTCGACCTGCTCGTCGGTTAATTCTTCGGACGCGATCTTGTCCGTGATGGCCGGGTTCTTGGCGTTGAGCTTGGCCCGAGCAACTGCATTTTTCTTGGCGGTCTTGGACACCTTGCCCGAGCGGCCCACGATCTTTTCGGCCACCTTGGTGTCACCGCCGCCGAACTCGTGTCTTTGAGCTGGTCGGCTTCGATCGCACTAAGTCGCTACCGGTAGCGCTGAATACGGGGCCCACCGAGCCGAGCAGGAAGCGTGGCCAGCAATCCAAGAGCAGTATCGAACGCGCGGTCGACATCGCCGATATCGGCGATGCGAGCCGGCGACCCGGTGTCGAAGTTGAGTACTGCTGCCATAGATCCATACTGACAGAGGGGTATGACAACGAAGACCCTGAAACAGCCCCTGAGGCAAAGAAATCCAGAGAAATCTACGTATCTTCATAGTGGGTACGTCGGTAGCTGCAGCGACGACGATCGTGTGCCGATGCAGCCGAAGTGTTGCGCCATCCCGAGCGTTCACACTCGTGATTATCGTGCGAGTGCAGGCTTCGGTCAGACGCGACTGGTCAGGCGGGCTCGTCGCCGCTGGGCAGTCCGGTCAATTGCGCCAGTCGAGCGGAAGTCAGCCCCAGAGGTCCTCGACCGTCGACTCAAGCGCGGTCGCCACCCGCAATGCAAGGCAGACCGAGGGCGCGTAGTTCCCCTGCTCCGTCGAAATGATGGTCTGCTTGCTCACGTCGGTTGCGGTCGCCAGCGCAATCTGACTGAGTCCGAGTTCGTAAGATGAGTACGTGTCGAACGAGGAGCCCCTGGCCGGTGGGAATCTGAACCCGGCGGTCGCAAAGGTCGGCGCCAACGTCCACCGCACGGCCGGTCCGTGGACACCAGCGGTTCACCAGCTGCTCGACCACCTCGCTGCAGCGAAATACCCTGCCCCTCGCGTCGTCGGCGTGGACGACTCCGGGCGCGAAATCTTGACATTCGTCCCCGGCCGCTGCGTCGAACCTGATTACATGGACCTCGTTGGCACCGACGACGCGATGCGGAGAGTCGGTGCACTCATCGCCGATTACCACCTTGCTCAAGAGAGCTTCGTCGCCCCGCAAGATGCTCAATGGAGAGAAGAAGGACGAGACCCAAGCGGCTCAAGCCAGATCATTGCTCACAACGACCTCGCACCATGGAACCTCATCGTCGACAACGACGAATGGACCTTCATCGACTGGGACCTCGCCGCACCAGGCCGCAAGATGTGGGACCTTGCGTGGGCGCTACACAGCTTCGTCGGCCTTTGGCCGGACAGCACGCTCACAAGCGAGCAGATCGCTTCACGCATCGCTGCCTTCTGCGACGGCGCACACCTGCGAAACCAAGACATTCCCGCCCTTCTCGACGTCGTCATCGAACGGACCTCCGATCACGCCGCCATGTTGCGTCGACGAGCCGCCGCGGGCGAAGAAGTTTTCATTGCGATGGTGGCTGAGGGGCATGCGGACGTCTGGGAAAGCGGTTGCACATTCGTCCGCTCACAGCGAACTACCTGGTTGAAACACCTCTCCGCACCACGCGATAACGCACACTCGTAACGGCTACCTCCGCAGAGGTTCGACCACTCGGCAACGGCACGAACGCGGTACCGCAATGTCACGGACCGATCTGCACGGGCGTAGGCCTGGACCTGGGGGTTGCGCCCGGAGCAGCGGAGTGTTGTAATCGAGGCGTGTGCCGGCAAAAGCCAGATAGGCCACGTTGCGCGACCGCTTCGGGATGTTTGGAATGACGATGAAGTCACCCCTGCCTTCCGCACTGACGACTCGGGGCGCGTCTTCGCCGAACTGCTCTGCCAGGCCCTCGAATACCTGAGGTCCTTCGAGCGCGAGCGAATCGGCAGAGATCGGTCGAGGATCATCCAAGAGGGTCATCGCATTTCTTCGTGGTAGTGGCCGCAGCTGCTGTCTCAGTAGTAGCTCAATTCGCCGCTTTACGCGAACGTTCGCCAACTGATGGCTCGGGCGATAGGAAACCTCGGTGCATCGAATGGCGCGCTGAGTAGGCTCGGAGGCTATGTCTGAGAATGAACAGTCGCTCGTCGAGGGTGACTTGATGGAGAAGATCGTCAACCTCTCGAAACGCCGCGGTTTGGTGTTTCAGTCGGCTGATATCTACGGCGGCAGCCGCTCCACCTACGACTACGGCCCGGTGGGCGTTCTCTTGTTGCGCAACGTCAAGGACCAGTGGTGGCGCACGATGGTGCAGCTTCGTCACGACGTTGTCGGCCTCGACGCCGCCATCATCGGTCCACCCGCAGTGTTCGAGGCATCGGGCCACCTAGCCAACTTCAGCGATCCACTTGTCGAATGCCGCGAATGCAACGAGCGGTTCCGAGTCGACCAACTCGACGATCCCGACGCCTGCCCCAATTGCAAGAGCGCAAACTCGTTCACCGAGGCTCGCGAATTCAACCTGATGTTCAAGACCCAGGCCGGACCGGTCGAGGGTTCCGGCAACGACGTGTACCTGCGCCCCGAAACCGCGCAAGGCATGTTCACCAACTTCATGAACGTGCAGCAGACCAGCCGCAAGAAGCCGCCGTTCGGTATCGCCCAGATCGGCAAGAGCTTTCGCAACGAGATCACACCCCGCAACTTCGTGTTCAGAACCCGCGAGTTCGAGCAGATGGAGATGGAGTTCTTCGTGCCGCCCGAAGACGCTCAACAGTGGTACGAGTACTGGCGGAACGAGCGTTATCAGTGGTACGTCGACCTCGGTATCCCCGAGTCGATGCTGATGATGCGCGACCACGAAGACGATGAACTATCGCACTACTCGAGCGGCACGGCCGATGTCGAGTTCAAGTTCCCGTGGGGCTGGGGCGAGCTCGAAGGCATTGCGAATCGCGGCGACTACGACCTGAAACAGCATGCCGAGCACAGCGGTGCCCGCATCGAATACGTCGACTCCGGTAGCGGTGAGCGCTACGTACCGCACGTGATCGAACCCGCGGCCGGTGCGACCCGAGCCTGGCTTGCGTTCCTGGTTGCGGCCTACCACGAAGAAATGGTCAACGACGAAGTCCGCACGGTTCTCAAGCTCGATCCACGGATTGCGCCGTATCAGGTGGCCGTGCTGCCGTTGTCCAAGAAAGATGTGCTCATCGAGCCATGCGAGAACATCTTGTCGATGCTGCAGCCGCACTACATGGTCGACTACGACATCACCCAGGCAATCGGCAAGCGTTACCGCCGCCAAGACGAGATCGGCACGCCGCTATGCATCACGGTTGACTTCGACACGCTCGATGACAAAGCCGTGACCGTACGCGACCGCGACACTATGGAACAGGTTCGAGTACCTATTGATGAGCTCGTGGCCGTACTCTCAGAGCGGCTGCCTGCATAGGGTTAGGCCCACAGTCAGAACAGAGGTCCGGGGGACTATGAAAATCGACGAGGCCGTTGCTGCGGTTGACGCGGGATCGATGAGCGAATCCGATGCCGTCATGGCGGTGTCGCCCACCGAGGTCGAAGCTGCGCTGCATGCCCAGTTCGCAGGCGGCGGCACTGCAGTGGCCACCGGTATCGGTGCATCGCCCGGGGCCGCAGTTGGACAGGTCTATTTCGACGTCGATGGCTGCCTTGACGCAGCCGATCGGGGCGAACTCGTGATCCTGATTGCCGACGAGACTTCGCCCGCGGATGAGATCGCCATGCGCATGGCTGAAGGCATCGTGACCGCAAAGGGCGGCACCGCCAGCCACGCTGCGGTCGTGGCCCGAGGCTGGGGTATCCCGGCGGTGTGCGGCGCCGACATGTTGACGTTCATCGACGGGGCTGTTCACATCGCGCGCAAAGATGGCGGCACCGAGACCATCGCCGCAGGTGACATGATCTCGATCGACGGCACCAGCGGCGAGATCTTTCTCGGCGATCTTGGCGCCGGCGGCGGAGGCGGCAGCGACGCCCTTAACCAGCTACTCGGCTGGGCTGACGCGATCCGCTCCGACAAGGTCGGAGTACGGGCGAATGCCGACAGCGGCGCCGACGCAGCTCAAGCCCGCTCGCTGGGAGCCGAAGGCATCGGGCTGTGCCGCACCGAGCACATGTTCTTGGGCGAGCGTCTGCCGCTGGTGCAAAACGTGATCCTCGCGAACGACGACGCGGCTGCGGCCTCAGCACTCGACGCACTCGGTGAGATGCAGCGAAGCGACTTTGTCGAGCTGCTCGAAGCAATGGACGGCCTGCCGGTAACGATCCGGCTACTGGACCCACCGTTGCATGAGTTCCTCCCCGATGCCACCGAACTTGCCGTGGCCGAAGCGACCGGCAGGCTCGATGCGAACGACGCAATGATGGCGGCGGCAGTGCATCACTGGAGCGAACAGAACCCGATGCTTGGCACTCGCGGGGTGCGACTCGCCATCGTGCGCGACGGCCTGTACCGCATGCAGGTCAAAGCGCTGCTTACCGCGGTGGCGCAGCGCAAGGCTGCGGGTGGCACTCCAATCGTGGGAATCATGATCCCGTTGGTGTCCGACGTGGCCGAACTCGACATGGTGCAGACCTGGATTGCCGAAGAGCTGGCGGCTGTCGACTCCAACACGCTGGGCGAGATCACGGTCGGCACCATGATTGAAACCCCACGAGCTGCGCTTACCGCCGCAACGATCGCGCCATCGGCCGAATTCTTTTCGTTTGGCACCAACGACCTGACCCAGTTGACGTGGGGTTTCAGCCGCGACGATGTCGAGGCTCGTGTGATCACCCGCTACCAGGAACTTGGTCTGCTCGAAGCCAACCCGTTCGAACAACTCGATCGGTCCGGTGTCGGGGCACTAGTCACGGCAGCGATAGAGGCAGGTCGGGGGGCCAACCCTGACATCGAGATCGGTGTCTGTGGCGAACATGGCGGCGATCCAAGCTCGATCGAGTTCTTCGTGGGGGCTGGCGTCGACTACGTATCGTGTAGCCCGTACCGGGTTCCGGTGGCCCGTCTGGCCCTCGCTCAGGCGATTGTCGCAGCCGCGGGGTAATCTGCCCAGGAGATGGGCATCCACGACGAGGACATAGTTCGAGTTCGCGAAGCAACCGACCTGTCTGACCTCATTGGCTCGCACCTGCAGCTCAAACGGGTGGGCCGCCGCAGCGTAGGACTGTGCCCGTTCCACAACGAGAAGACGCCGTCGTTCAACGTCAATACCGAACTGGGTTTCTACAAGTGTTTCGGCTGCGGAAAAAGCGGCGACGCAATCACCTTCGTCCGCGAGATCGAACATCTCGATTTCGTCGGTGCAGTCGAAATGTTGGCCAATAAGGCCGGTATCCAGCTGCGCTACACCAACCAAAACGAGGGCATCAACCGCAAGAAGCGAAGCGAGTTGACCGACGCGGTCGACAAGGCCATCGAGTGGTATCACGAACGACTGTTGTCGGCGCCCGACGCTGCGTTTGCTCGCGGGTACTTGCGATCTCGCGGGATGACGGGCGAGCAGGTCCGCAAGTACAAAATCGGCTGGGCCCCCGACGATTGGGATCAACTGTACCGGGCGATCAAAGTCAAACAAGAGACCTTTGTTGCCAGTGGCCTGGGGTTTGTCAACAAAGCCAACCGAGTGCAAGACCACTTTCGGGCTCGGGTGTTGTTCCCGATCCACGATGTCAACGGCGTCGGTGTGGGTTTCGGTGGGCGGGTCATGCCGAACGGCGATGGGCCCAAGTACAAGAACTCGTTCGATTCGACGATCTACAACAAGAGCCGGCTTCTCTACGGGCTGCATCTGGCCAAAGACGAAATCGTGCGCACCGACGAGTCGATTGTTTGCGAGGGTTACACCGATGTCATGGGCTTCGCCGACGTCGGCATCGAACGCTCGGTAGCAACATGCGGAACATCGCTCACCGAAGATCACATCCGTATGCTCAAACGCTTCGGTCGGCGCATCGTGCTGGCGTTCGATGCCGATGCTGCGGGCCAGGCCGCTGCCGCGCGCATCTATGAGTGGGAACAGGCCCTCGAGGTCGATGTCGCCGTGGCCAAGCTGCCAGATGGCGTTGATCCAGCGGATCTCGCAGCGCAGAATCCCGACGCCTTACGAGCGGCCATCGACGATGCGGTGCCGTTCTTGGGCTTCCGGTTAGGTCGCGTGCTCGGGTCGGGCAATCTTCAGAATCCCGAAGGACGTGCCCGCACCGCCGAACGAGCGGTCGACGTCATCCGCGAGCATCCGAGCGACCTGGTTCGTGACCAATATTTGATGCAGGTCGCTGATACCTGTGGTGTCGCGGTCGACCGGTTGCGCGAGATGATCAAGCAGCCCCGTCGGGTTGTCCAAGAGCCGCGCTGGGTAGCTAATCAACCCGAGCGTTACGAAGCGCCGCCACAGATTGTGCGCATCGTCGACAACACCGATAGCCGTATGTTGCTGCTGTGTTTGCATCGCCCAGAGACGGTGCCGGCCTACATAACGCCTGACATGTTTGCCGATCCCGCACTGAAATCGGTGTTCGTTGAACTGCTCGACAACGCAACCGACGACTTAGCTGGATTGATCGAAACGCTTTCGCCAACAACAGCCGAAGCGCTCGGTCAGCTTGCAGTGATGGACGAACCAACGGCTGAACCCGAACGCATAGTGGGCCACTTCCTCCACGACGCGGCGGTTCGGCGGGTTGGCGATCTGCAATCGTTGGCCGAACGAACTGGTGATACGTCGCTCATGCCCGTAATTTCTGACATACGGTTGCTGATACCTAAGGTGCGAGCATCGAGTTTCGACCTCGCGGTTGCCTCGGGGTTGGTACCATTACTTTCCTAGTCCACAGGGGACGATGTGACTGAAGCTTCAACGACAGCGACACCATGGGCTGGTGTCTCTGCCGCGGAGCTGCGCAGGCTGGTGGTTGCTGGCAGAGTCACCGGCGAGCTTCCGCTCGATGATGTTCTCGAAGTATTCGCTGATGTTGAACTGACGACGGAGACAATCAACCAGATCCGCCAGTACTTCGGCCAGCGCGGTGTCGTGCTGACTGGCGATCCCGATGCTGATCAAGCACCGACCGACGTCGAGGTAACCAAAGAACTCGTCGGCGAACTCATGGCTGAGCTTGCCGAGGACCCCGTCACCGGCGCAGAACGCCGTACGGCACGCCGAAACCGACTCGAAGCCGTCGGCTGGGCAACAAGCCTCGAAGGCAGCGGTTCTGCCGACTCGGTGCGGGTCTATCTCAAAGAGATCGGTCGAGTGCCGCTACTCACCGGGCCCGACGAAGTCCGGCTCGCAAAGCGCATGGAAGCCGGCCTGGTAGCGGTCGACGAGTTGGCGGTGCTCAACGCCGAGGGCAACCTCGAATCACTCGACTTCGCAACCCGCCGCACGCTGCAACGCCGAGTGCGCGACGGCGACCGAGCACGGCAACAGCTAATTCAGGCGAACCTGCGGCTGGTGGTCTCGATCGCCAAGCGATATGTCGGCCGGGGCATGCAGCTTCTCGATCTGGTGCAGGAGGGCAACCTTGGACTCATGCGTGCGGTGCAGAAGTTCGATCACTCTAAAGGGTTCAAGTTCTCGACCTATGCCACTTGGTGGATCCGGCAGGCGATCTCGCGTGCGATTGCCGATCAGGCCCGCACCATTCGCATCCCGGTCCACATGGTCGAGACCATCAATCGGGTCCGCCGCACCCAGCGCGACATGTTGCAGAAGCTTGAACGCGAACCCTCTATCGAGGAACTCGCAATCGAGGTCGACCTCACCATCGAGAAGGTTCGCGAGATTCTGCAGATCTCACTCGACCCGGTTTCGCTCGAGGCGCCAGTTGGCGAAGACGACTCGCAACTCGGTGATTTCCTGGCCGACGAAAAGGCCGACAAGCCGGTCGATGTTGCGGCCCGGTCCATGCTCAGCAACGACGTGCTCGAAGCACTCGACGAGCTCAACGATCGAGAAAAGGAGGTCGTGCGCATGCGGTTCGGCCTCATCGATGGTCGAGCCCGGACCCTCGAAGAAGTGGGTCGTGCGTTCGGGGTGACCCGCGAGCGAATTCGCCAAATCGAGTCCAAGACACTTGCGAAACTTCGTCACCCGCAACGAAGCGAAAAGCTCCGCGATTATCTAGACGCAAGTTAGTCAACATCGGCTATCGTTTGGCGTTCCTTCCGGGGTAGCTCAGCTGGCAGAGCATCGGACTGTTAATCCGCAGGTCGTGGGTTCGAGCCCCACCCCCGGA